>OHKK01000826.1_pt1 | contig 13707 bp, 12 predicted proteins | sample 1568811 | NCBI WGS metagenome assembly OHKK01 (sample SAMEA3879568, study PRJEB24766) | human gut metagenome | biome: human-associated habitat; feature: feces | place: USA | collected 1985/1987
TTTTGGCCGCCAACAAGCTGGCGGGTAAGGACACGCTGGAAATTTACTGCCTGGCCAACCCGGACGGCACCCAGATGCAGCTTATCAGCCTGTTTGACAACCTCGGCAAGGGCAGCTCGGGCGCGGCAGTGCAGTGCATGAATCTGATGCTGGGGCTGGAGGAAACGCGCGGCTTAGCGCGGTGAATGGCTTCCCCCTTGGGGGAAGCTGTCAGCGGCCCCGACCACTGACTGATGAGGGGCGGCCTTGCCGGAACAACCCGTTTACGGGCGGCAATGGCGGACTTTGCCCTCATCCGGCCTGCGGCCACCTTCCCCCGAAGGGGAAGGCTTTTGAAGTTCGATATAAAATAGCAAGAGGGGTACATACAATGTCTGATTTCAAATCAATTCCCGGCGGCATCTGTGCGCCGAAGGGCTTTTCCGCGGCGGGCGTGCATTGCGGCATCCGCCATAACCATTCCAAGCTCGACCTGGCGCTGATCAAGGCGGACGTCCGCTGCGCGGGCGCGGGCTGCTATACCACCAACAAGGTCTACGGCGCACCCATCACGGTGGACCGCGAGCACCTGAAGGACGGCTATGCACAGGCCATCGTTGTGAACAGCGGCAACGCCAACACCTGCGCGCCCAACGGTGTGCAGCTGGCTAAGGACACCTGCGACATCGTCGCCAAGGAACTGGGCATCCGCGCGGACGACGTGCTGCCGTCCTCCACCGGCGTCATCGGCCAGGCCATGAGCATCGAGCCGTTCGCCAGGGGCATCCCGGAGGCTGCCGCCAAGCTGGCCGCCGACGAGACCGGCAGCCACGACGCGGCTACCGCGATCATGACCACCGACACCCACCCGAAGGAAATTGCGCTGGAATTTGCCGTCGGCGGCAAGGCTGTGCGCATCGGCGCTATCGCCAAGGGCAGCGGCATGATCCACCCGAACATGGCCACGATGCTGCTCTTTATGACCACCGACGCCAAGGTTGCGCCCGCCGTGCTGCAAAAGGCGCTGTCCACCGTCGTGCCCGCCACCTTCAACCAGATTTCGGTTGACGGCGATACCTCCACGAACGACACGCTTGCCATTATGGCGAACGGCGAGGCGGAAAACGAGGAGATCACCGAAGAAAACGAAGCGTACAAGACGTTTCTTGAGGCGCTGACGGCGGTTTGCAGAAAGCTTTCCATGATGATGGCGGGCGACGGCGAGGGCGCAACGAAGCTGCTCATCTGCAAGACGACCGGCGCGAAGGACTGGGAGACGGCGAAGACGGTTGCAAAGTCCGTCATCTGCTCCTCTCTGCTCAAGGCTGCCATGTTCGGCGAAGACGCCAACTGGGGTCGCGTGCTGTGCGCCATCGGTTATGCCGGCGCGGATATCGACATCAACAAGGTGGACGTGTCCTTTAAGAGCGCGTACGGGCAGGTAGATGTCTGCGTGAACGGTGCGGGCATCAACTTCAGCGAGGAAGAAGCCGCAAAGGTGCTGCATGAAAAGGAAATTACCATTTTGGTGGAGCTCAACAGCGGCGACGCGGAGGCGGAAGCCTTCGGCTGCGATCTCACCTATGACTATGTGAAAATCAACGGAGATTACAGAACATGAGTGAAGAAAAGAAGATCGGCATCTCGAACAGCGACCGCGCCCATGTGCTCGTGCAGGCGATGCCGTATATCAAAAAGTGGGCGGGCGAGACCATCGTCGTCAAATACGGCGGCAATGCTATGATTAACCCGGAGCTGAAAGAAGCCGTGATGAACGATATTGTGCTGATGCAGCTCGTCGGCGTGAATGTCGTGCTGGTGCACGGCGGCGGCCCGGAGATCAGCGGCATGCTGAAAAAGATCGGCAAGGAAAGCCGCTTTGTCGGCGGTATGCGCTATACCGACGCGGAGACGATGGACATTGTGCAGCAGGTGTTGGCAGGCAAAGTCAATAAAGACCTCGTACAGCTTTTGGAAAACACCGGCGGCAAGGCGGTCGGCCTGTGCGGCCTTGACGGTTCCATGCTGAAGGCGGATAAGCTGCCTGCAGCCGAAGACCTCGGCTTTGTGGGCGAGATCCGCGAAGTGAACACGAAGATCGTTGAAGATGCCATTGCTTCCGGCTACACACCTGTTATCTCCACGGTGGCGGCAGGCTACCACGGTGAGGTGTACAACATCAACGCCGATGTGGCGGCGGCGCGCATTGCGGCGGAGCTCGGCGCGCGCAAGCTCATTTTGATGACCGACATTGTCGGTCTGCTGCGGGATAAGGACGACGAAAACACGCTTATCCCGGTCGTAAACGTCAGCGACGTGCCGAAGCTGAAGCGCGACGGCATCATCAGCGGCGGCATGATTCCGAAGATCGACTGCTGCGTGGAGGCTGTGCGCCGCGGCGTAGAGCGCGCGCATATCATCGACGGCAGAACGCCGCACTCCATTCTGGTCGAGCTCTTCACCGATGAAGGCATCGGCACGATGTTCTATTAAGAGGGGAAAACCGCGCCCGTACCCGTGAACGAAAACGGCGAATGGGAGACGCACTGGGTTCATCGGCGATAGTATCGGTGTGGAAGACAAGTACGGATATGTTTTCAACAGGGTACAGACGATATTGTGGAAACAAAAGGAATTTTGAATATGAGTTTTGAAGCAATTAAAAAGCAGGAACAGGAGTATATCCTCCATTCCTACGGCCGTGTGGACGTGGCGCTCAGCCACGGCAAAAACGCCGAGGCTTGGGACGTGGCGGGCAAGCATTACTACGATTTCACCTCCGGCATCGGCGTAAATGCGCTGGGCTATTGCGACGAGGACTGGGTGAAGGCCGTCACCGAACAGGCGGGCAAAATTCAGCACATGTCGAACTATTATTACTGTGATAAAAACACACAGCTTGCGGAACTGCTTGCAAAAAACAGCGGCCTTTGCCGTTCGTTCTTCTGCAACAGCGGCGCGGAAGCGAACGAGTGCGCCATTAAAATTGCCCGTAAATACGGCGAAAAGAAGCACGCGTATAAGATCGTCACGCTGGAAAATTCTTTTCATGGCAGAACGCTCACCACATTGGCGGCAACGGGTCAGGATGGTTTTCATCGGCTTTTCACCCCGCTGACCGAGGGCTTTGTGTACGCCAAGGGCAACGACGTGGAAGACCTGAAAGCGAAGCTCTCTGACCCCGAGGTCTGCGCCGTGCTGCTCGAGAGCGTGCAGGGCGAAGGCGGTGTGGTGCCGATGGAGGAAGACTATTTAAAGGCCGTGCGTGCACTGTGCACGGAGCGTGACGTGCTGATGATGCTTGACGAAGTGCAGACGGGTATCGGCCGCACGGGCTACTTCTTTAGCTATCAGCGCGCGGACATTCTGCCGGACGTTGTAACGGCGGCGAAGGGGCTTGGCGGCGGCTTGCCGATCGGCGTATGCATCGCGGGCGAGAAAGTAAAGGACAGCTTTGCCCCCGGCATGAACGGCTCCACGTTCGGTGCAAACCCCGTGGTGTGCGCCGGTGCGGTGGAGGTCGTTTCCCGCGTATCCAAGCCGGAATTCTTAAAAAAAGTGCAGGAAAAAGGTGAGTATTTCAAAGAGCGACTGCTTAAAATGCCGAACGTCGAGTTTGTGCGCGGCCGCGGCATGATGATCGGCGTGAAAGTGAAGGACAAGGACGCCCATGATGTACTGAATGCTTGCGCGAAAGCGGGTCTGCTCATTTTGACGGCGAAGGATCTTGTGCGCTTTCTGCCGCCGCTCACCATCACAAAAGAAGAGATCAATGCCGGTCTCGCGATTTTTGCGGAACAGATTAAATAAACGGAGGAAATTCCCATGAAACACTTATTAAAACTGCTCGATCTCTCCAAAGAGGAGATCATCGACATTCTGAACCTTGCCGACCAGCTCAAGTATGAGACAAAGCACGGCATCGAGCACCACCACTTAAAGGGCAAGTGCCTTGCCATGATTTTTGAGAAGTCTTCCACCAGAACGCGCGTTTCGTTTGAAGTGGGCATCAATCAGCTCGGCGGCTATGCCGTTGTGCTCGCGGGCGAAGGCTCGCAGATCGGTCGCGGCGAGCCGGTGCAGGACACCGCACGCGTGCTTTCCCGCTATGTGGACGGCATCATGATCCGCACCTTCGAGCAGAAGGAGGTCGAAGACCTCGCAAAGTACGGCTCCGTGCCGGTCATCAACGGTTTGACGGATTTCTGCCACCCGTGCCAGATCTTAGCCGACCTCATGACGATCCGCGAATATAAGGGCTCGTTCGACGGCCTGAAGATGTGCTTCATCGGCGACGGCAACAACATGATGAACTCCCTCATCGTCGGCGGCCTGAAGGTTGGCATGGAAGTTGCTGTGGCTTGCCCGGAGGGCTACCGCCCGCCGCAGGAGATTCTCGATTTTGCAGCCGGCTATGACTGCTTCACGCTGACCGATGACCCGATGGTTGCCGCAAAGGACGCAGATGTCGTTATCACCGACGTGTGGACATCTATGGGTCAGGAAGAAGAGCGCGCAGCACGCGAAAAGGCGTTTGCAGGCTATTGCATCGATGAGAAGATCATGGGCGTTGCAAAGAGCGATGCCATTGTACAGCACTGTCTGCCGGCACACCGCGGCGAGGAGATTACCGAAGAGGTGTTCGAGGCGAACGCAGGCCCAATCTTCGACGAAGCGGAGAACCGTTTGCACGCACAAAAGGCCGTTATGGTCACGTTAATGAAAGATTGATTGTACAAAACGCTGTGTTTTCACACGGCGTTTTGTATTTGCCTTTTGAGAAATTATGCGGTATAATTAAAAACAGAAATATCGCGCACGATATGTGCGTGAAATAACCGTTTCAGCCATTACGCGCAAAGCGATTGCGTGTCGTATATTTATGCAGACGCAAATGCGCCGGAGAGGAGACAGCTTATGCTCAGAGAACAGTTGTGGTTTGATTTTTGTGACGATTTGCCCATTGAGATCGAGCAGAGGATTGACGAGGGCATTTTGGAAGCGGAACGCTTTAAAGAGCGTGCCGAGCAGGTAAAGGAAATGCCGCGCGGCGCGGCGCGTACCGCCGCAGGCGCAGAGCTTTTAGAGCAGCTTTGTGCGTTTGAAAACCCGCAGGACAAAGACGAGCCGTCCGACCTTCCGGGCATCAAGGCGGCATCTGTCGGTGAGCCGAAAGAGAAAGCCGAAGCGGATTGCGACAAAATCTACGGCGCGTGGCTCGGCCGCTGTGCGGGTTGCCTGTTGGGTCAGCCGGTAGAGGGCTGGCGGCGTGCACGCATCAACGGGCTTTTGAAAGAGACCGGCAACCTGCCGCTGCAAAACTACATTTCGTCCGATATCGGGCCTGTTCTGCGCGAAAAATACAACGTGCGCGACGACGGACACGCCTACGGCGCGGAAAAAACCGGGTGGATCAACAACGTCTCTTACATGCCGGAGGACGATGACACGAACTACACGCTCATCGCGTTAAAGCTCGTCGAGCAGTACGGGCGCGATTTCACACCCGATGACGCGGCGGAAAACTGGCTGATGAACCTGCCGCTTTTACACCTGTGCACGGCGGAGCGCGTGGCATATATCAACCTCGCACAATCCGTTTTCCCGCCGGAATCGGCGTTGTACCGCAACCCGTACAGGGAGTGGATCGGCGCACAGATCAGAGGCGATCTGTTCGGCTATATTTGCCCCGGCGATATGGAAACGGCGGCGGAAATGGCATGGCGCGATGCGTCCGTTTCTCACGTGAAAAACGGCATCTACGGCGAAATGTGGATTGCCTCGATGCTTGCGAAAGCGGCGATTAACGACGACATGCCGACCATCATTCGCTACGGCATGAAGCAGATCCCGAAAAAGAGTCGTCTTTATGAAGAGCTTGCGGAAATTTTGAGCCGCTTTGAAAGCGGCGACACCGCTGAGGAGACGAAAGCATATATCCTTGGCAAGTACGATGAAAATAATCAGCACCACTGGTGTCACACCGTCTCGAATGCGGCAATCGTCGCGATGGGCTTATTGTGGGGCAAGAAGGACTTCACCTACACAATGGAGCTGTGCCTGACGATGGGCTTTGACACGGACTGCAACTGCGCCACGGCGGGCTCTGTGCTTGGTATGGTACTGGGCGCACAGCTTTTGCCGGAGGTCTGGACGGCGCCGCTCAACGACCGTGTGCTTTCCGGCGTGGACGGCTTCGGACTCGTGCATATTTCGGACATGGCAGCGCGTACACAGGCGCTCGCCGAGTAAAAAAGAATAAGTTTTTTGCGGGCACACGGCTTTTTGGCGGTGTGTCCGCTTTTTATACGGAAAACCCGCGTGCCGTTCACAATTTTTTCGGAATTTTCGGCTATTCAAAAGGGCTGAGATATGATATACTATAAGGCAGTATGGGCTTTTCTGCCCTTTGGTTTTGAAAGGAAAAACGGCATGATCGTTCTCGGCATCGACCCCGGCTACGCCATTGTCGGCTACGGCGTGGTGGAAATGAAAAATAACCGTTACCGCACGTTGGAGCACGGCGCGGTGACAACCAAAGCGGGCACGGATTTCAACCGCCGTTTGGAGATCATTTACGACGGCATCGCGCAGGTTTTGGCGCAGTATCACCCGGATGCGATCTCCGTGGAAAAGCTCTATTTTTCAAACAATAAAACGACCGGCATCGGTGTGGCGGAAGCCCGTGGCGTCATTTTGCTTGCGGCGCAGAAGGCCCGCGTGCCTGTTTTTGAATACACCCCCGTGCAGGTGAAATTGGCCGTTACGGGATACGGCAAGGCCTTAAAGCCGCAGGTGATGGAAATGACCCGCCGCCTTTTGTGCCTGCGCGAGGTGCCGAAGCCGGACGACACGGCGGACGCGCTCGCCATTGCCATTTGCCACTGCCATGCCTCCGGCACGGCGCTGCGGCAGTTTTTGAGGTAACGCCGTCTATTTGGACAGAGAGTACAGAGGGTATAGAAAGGACAAAAGCGATGTTTTACAGTCTTACCGGGAAACTTGTACACATGGAGCCGGGCGTTGTCGCTATTGAATGCGGTGGCGTGGCGTTTAAGTGCTTCACTTCCATGAACACGCAGAAAAACATGCCGCGCATCGGCGAAACGGCTACGGTCTATACGCATTTAAACGTGCGCGAGGACGCGCTTGATTTATACGGCTTCTCTACAAAAAGCGAGCTGAACTGCTACAAGATGCTGACGACCATCAGCGGCGTGGGCCCGAAGGCGGCGCTCTCCATTTTATCCGAAATGACCCCGGAGGGCGTTGCCATGGCGGCGGCCTCCGGCGACAGCAAAAAGTTTACAAAGGCGAGCGGCGTGGGCCCGAAGCTTGCACAGCGCATCGTGCTGGAATTGAAAGACCGCGTGAAGAAGATGGGCTTTACGGGCGGCACGCTGGAGCTGACCGGCACGGACGACGCGGGCATTGTTTCCGCGTCTCAGAACGCCGAGCAGGCCGTACAGGCGCTTATTGTGCTCGGCTATACACAGTCCGAGGCCGCGCAGGCCGTGGCGAAGCTGGACGGCTCCCTCTCTACGGAAGAACTTATTCGCGGCGCTTTAAAGAGTATGGCAAGCCGCTTTTAATACACGCTGAAAGGAGAGTGCTTTTCGCGTGACGTTTGACAGAGACAACGAAATGGATTTTGAAAACCGCGTCATTGCGCCGGAGTATGTGCCGGAGGACGCGGAGGTGGAAAACCCGCTGCGCCCGCGTACCTTTGCGGACTATGTGGGCCAGGAAAAAGTAAAAGAAAACTTAGAGGTGTTCATTCAGGCGGCAAAGCAGAGAAAAGAATCGCTTGACCACGTTTTGCTCTACGGCCCGCCGGGTCTCGGCAAAACGACGCTTGCGGGCATCATTGCAAACGAGCTCGGTGTCAATCTGCGCATTACGAGCGGCCCGGCTATCGAAAAGCCGGGCGACCTCGCCGCATTATTGACGAATCTGAACCCCGGCGACGTGCTGTTCATCGATGAGATTCACCGTCTGCCGCGCAGTGTGGAGGAGATCTTGTACCCCGCCATGGAGGACTTTGCGCTTGACATTATTACAGGCAAGGGGCAAATGGCGGCGTCCTATCATCTGCCGCTGCCGCGCTTTACGCTTGTCGGTGCAACGACGAGAGCCGGTCAACTTTCTGCGCCGCTGCGCGACCGTTTCGGCGTGGTGCTGCGTTTGGAGCTCTACGAGCCGAAGGAGCTTGCGAAAATCGTCACCCGCAGCGCCGGCATTTTAGGTATTGACATTGAAGCGGACGGTGCGCTGGAGATTGCCTCGCGCTCGCGCGGTACGCCGCGTATCGCAAACCGCATGTTAAAGCGCGTGCGCGACTTTGCGCAGATCATGAGCGACGGCGTCATCACATACAGCACGGCGAAGATTGCGCTTGACCGCCTCGAGATTGACGAGCTTGGGCTCGATTCCGGCGACAGACGCATGCTGAACGCGATTATCCAGTATTATAACGGTGGCCCCGTGGGTGTGGAAACGCTGGCGGCGGCCATTGGCGAGGAAGCCGTGACGATCGAAGACGTTGTGGAGCCGTATCTGATGCAAATCGGCTTTTTGCAGCGTACCCCGCGCGGCCGCTGCGCCACACGCGCGGCTTACTTGCACCTCGGACTTACGCCGCCGGGAACCGTTGCGGACGATAACCCGAGATTCGACGTATGACACTCTTTTGGGAACGCATGCAATCGGCATGCGGGGGAAACAGGTTGAAAAGAATCAAAAAAGTCACCCCTTAAAATTTTTGATATAAAAAGGAGCATACGATTATGGGAAGATTATTCGGTACAGACGGTGTTCGCGGTGTCGCGAACCATGACCTCACCTGCGAGCTTGCAATGAAGCTTGGCCGTGCGGCCGCTGCCGTGCTCATCAACAAATCAAACCGCCACCCGCGCGTCATCATCGGCAAGGATACCCGCCTTTCGAGCGACATGCTGGAAAACGCCATGGCAGCCGGCCTGTGCAGCGTAGGCGCATCGGTCGTTCTGCTGGGCGTTGTGCCTACCCCGGCCGTGGCGTACCTTGTGGAAAAATACAAGGCAGACGCCGGTGTGATGATCTCTGCATCACACAACTCTTACGAGTATAACGGCATTAAAATTTTCAGCGGCGACGGCTACAAGCTGCCGGACGACCTTGAGGAGCGCATTGAGTCTCTGATCCTCGGCGAAGCGGCTCTGCCGACGCTGCCCGCAGACAGCGACCTCGGCACGGTGTCGTATGCGCCGAACGCGCTGCGCGATTACATCGATCACGTGAAGTCCACGGTGCACTTCTCGCTGACAGGCCTTGAAATCGCGCTCGACTGCGCGAACGGCTCCTCCGCGATGACGGCGGAAACACTGTTTACGGAGCTCGGCGCCAAGGTGCACATGCTGCATGATGAGCCGAACGGCACGAACATCAACGATAACTGCGGTTCCACCCACATGGAATCGCTCGTGGAATATGTGAAGACGCATAAGGTCGACGCGGGCATCGCGTTTGACGGCGACGCCGACCGCTGCCTTGCCGTGGACGAAAACGGCGAAGTCATCGACGGTGACTTCATCATGGCAATCTGCGGCCTCGATATGAAGAGCCGCGGTAAGCTGAATAAGGACTGCATCGTCGGCACCATCATGACGAACCTCGGCTTTGTAAAGTGCTGCGAAGCAAACGGCATCCACTTTGAAGCGACGAAGGTCGGCGATCGTTACGTGCTGGAAGAAATGCTGCTTGAAAACTACAGCTTTGGCGGCGAGCAGAGCGGTCACGTCATTTTCCGCGATTTCGCAACGACCGGCGACGGCCAGCTGACGGCAGCGCAGCTTTTGAGCATCTTAAAACAGCGCGAAGCAAAGCTTTCTTCCCTCAAGACCGTCATGGAGCGCTACCCGCAGACGATGGTGAATATCAAGGTCTCGCCGGAGGGCAAGCTGGCGTTCCACACCGACCCGAAGGTGAAGAAGGCTATTCAGCAGGCAACCGCAACGCTGAACGGCGAAGGCCGCGTCATTGTGCGCCCGTCCGGCACAGAGCCGCTGCTGCGCGTCATGGTGGAAGGCAGAGATTTGGCGCTGATTGAAAAGCTTGCAAACGATATTTCTGAAGTGATTAAGGAAGAATTGGTCTGATGAGAGCAGCAAACTGGAAAGACTATGAATTGATTGATACCGGCTCCGGCGAGCGGTTGGAGCGGTGGGGAGACATTCTCCTCATCCGCCCCGATCCGCAGATCATCTGGAAATCGGAGAAAAAAGATCCCCGTTGGCGTTCCGCTCACGCGCGCTATAAGCGCTCTTCTACGGGCGGCGGCAAATGGGAGGTCTATAAAAAGCTGCCGGACGTGTGGAAAATCACGCGCGGCAACCTCACGTTCCGCTTAAAGCCCATGGGCTTTAAACACACGGGCGTTTTCCCGGAGCAGGCCGTGAACTGGGATTACACCGCGGCGCGCATCCGCGCGGCAAAGGAGAAAAATCCCAAGCGCGAAATTAAAATTCTAAACTTATTCGGCTACACCGGCGCGGCGACGCTCGCGTGTATGGAAGCGGGCGCGACGGTCACGCACGTAGATGCCTCCAAGGGCATGGTGCAGTGGGCGCGCGAAAACGCAGCGGCATCGAATTTGGCAGAGCGCCCGGTGCGCTGGCTTGTCGATGACTGCGTGAAATTCGTGCAGCGCGAAATTCGCCGCGGCAACCATTACGACGGCATCATCATGGACCCGCCGTCCTACGGGCGCGGCCCCGGCGGCGAGGTGTGGAAGCTTGAGGAACAGCTTTACGGTCTTGTTGAAATGTGCGTGCCGGTCTTGACGGACGATCCGCTGTTCTTTATTTTGAATTCGTACACAACGGGACTTTCTCCGTCCGTTATGGCGTATCTGCTCGGCGTTTTGCTGCGCCCGAAGTTCGGCGGCTATGTTTCCGCAGATGAAATCGGCTTGCCGGTGACGGAAACGGGGCTTGTTCTGCCCTGCGGCAGCACGGCAATCTGGTCGGGCGAGCCGGTATAACGGGACTTTTTTGAAACGGAAGGGATAAAATGGCGTTTATTGAGTGCAGAGACCTGCATTTTTCATACAGCGAAGAGAGCGGCGAGGTCCTGCACGGCGTCGATCTCGACATTGAAAAGGGTTCGTTTGTGGCGCTGCTCGGCCACAACGGCTGCGGTAAATCCACCATGGCGAAGCTGTTTAACGGTATGCTGGTGCCGACCTCCGGCACCGTGACGGTGGACGGCATCGATACCGCCGTGGAGGAAACGCAGCTTGACGTGCGCCGCCGCGTGGGCCTTGTGCAGCAGAACCCGGATAACCAGCTTGTCGCGGGTATTGTTGAGGAAGACGTGGCATTCGGCCCGGAAAACCTCGGCATTGAGCCCGCAGAAATCCGCCGCCGTGTCGATGCGGCACTGAAAGCGGTCAACATGTACGAGTACCGCGACCATGCACCGCATAAGCTCTCCGGCGGTCAGAAGCAGCGCGTCGCGATTGCGGGTGTTATCGCGATGGAGACCATGTGCATTGTGCTTGATGAGCCGACCGCCATGCTGGACCCGCGCGGCCGACAGGAGGTTATGGATACCATTCGGTATCTGAACCGCGAAAAGGGTATCACCGTCATTCTCATCACACACTACATGGACGAGGCCGTGCAGGCCGACCGCGTGGTGGTGATGGACGGCGGCAACATTCTGACGGACGGCGACCCGCGCACGGTGTTCGCGCAGGTGGAGCTTTTAAAGCGCCACAAGCTCGACGTGCCTCAGGCAACGGAGCTTATTTACCGCTTAAACGCCGCCGGGTGCAGCATTTCCGGCACGCCGCTCGATGAAGACGAGTGCGTAAAAGCGATTGCGGAGTATTTAAAATTGGGATAAGAATATAAAAGGGATTTTGTTTTTTGTGCGGGGCAAGAACCGAAAGGACCTGCACCCGGCAGAGGAAACGAGGAAAATCGATGGCAATTTTGGAAACCAAAAATCTCACATATACCTACGGCGTCGGCACACCGTTTGAAAAAACGGCGGTGGAAAACGTGAACCTTTCCGTAGAAAAAGGCGCGTTCGTCGGCGTGATCGGGCATACGGGCAGCGGTAAATCCACGCTGATCCAGATGCTCAACGGCCTCATCCGCCCCACAAGCGGGCAGGTGCTTTTAAACGGCGAGGACATTTGGGCAAAGCCGAAGGAAATTCGCCGCGTGCGTTTTCAGGTGGGCATGGTGTTCCAGTACCCGGAATACCAGCTGTTTGAAGAGACCGTTATCAAAGACATCATGTTCGGCCCGAAAAACATGGGACTTTCCGATGAAGAAGCACTGAAGCGCGCCAAAGAAGCGGCACACTTTACAGACTTAAAGCCTGAGCTTTTGGAGAAATCTCCGTTTGAGCTTTCGGGCGGCGAAAAGCGCCGTGCAGCCATTGCGGGCGTCATCGCCATGGAGCCGGAGGTTGTCATTTTTGACGAGCCGACAGCCGGGCTGGACCCCGCAGGCTGCGCCAGCATTCTCGGCAATATCCGTGACTATCAGAAGGCGACGCACGCCACCATCCTCATGGTCACGCATTCCATGGATGAGGTCGCGCAGCTGGCCGACCGTATGCTCGTCCTGAACGAGGGAACGATCGAGATGTCCGGCACGCCGCGCGAGGTGTTCTCCCATGCGGCGCGTCTGGCAGAGATCGGCCTGTCCGTGCCGCAGGTCACGGCGCTGTTCCTGCGCCTGCGGGAGCTGGGCGTGGACGTTGACCCGACGACCTTTACCGTGGAGCAGGCTGTGCCGCAGCTCCGCGCGCTGCTGGAGGGCCGTGCCCATGCTTAAAGACATCACGCTCGGTCAGTATTTTCCCGGCGACACCGTCGTCCACCGGCTCGACCCGCGCACGAAGCTGCTGATGGTCATCGTCTACATCGTGGCGCTGTTCCTGGCGAAGTGGGTCGTTTCCTACGCAGTCATGCTCGCGTTTCTTGTCATGGCAGTCGCGCTGTCACGCATTCGCCCGCGCGCGCTGTTCAAGGGCCTGAAGCCGCTGCTGTTTATCATCATTTTTACCGCCATCATCAACGTATTTTATACCAAGGGCGATGTGCTGGTGCAGTTCTGGATCTTCAAGATCACGAGGGAGGGCCTTGTCAACGCGGGCTTCCTGGTGCTGCGCATCGTCATGCTCGTGACGGGCACGTTCCTTCTGACCTACACGACGTCTCCCATCGCGCTGACAGACGGCCTGGAATCCCTGCTCTCGCCGCTGAAGGCCATCCATTTCCCGGTGCACGAGCTGGCTCTCATGATGAGCATTGCCCTGCGCTTCATCCCGACGCTCATCGAGGAGACGGATAAGATCATTTCGGCCCAGAAGGCCCGCGGCGCGGATTTTGAAACGGGAAATCTGTTCCACCGCGCAAAGGCCCTTGTGCCGATCCTCGTGCCGCTGTTCATCAGCGCGTTCCGGCGCGCCGACGAGCTGGCCACGGCCATGGAGTGCCGCTGCTACCAGGGTGGAGAGGGCCGTACCAAGCTGAAGGTTCTGCACTACGCCCGGCGAGATTACCTCACCCTCTTTTTGGGCGCCGCTCTGGTGGCCGGGGTAATCACCTTGAAAAGCTTCGGCCTGTGAAGGAACGGACCCACATACCATGTCACGAGCTGAAGACTGGAAGATTGCTTCAACATGGCACTGGCGCGGCAGCCCCCGGCCTTCCCCCGGGGGAAAGCCGGG
>OHKK01000838.1_pt1 | contig 13560 bp, 10 predicted proteins | sample 1568811 | NCBI WGS metagenome assembly OHKK01 (sample SAMEA3879568, study PRJEB24766) | human gut metagenome | biome: human-associated habitat; feature: feces | place: USA | collected 1985/1987
AAACTTTGAGTTAAATGAAAGAAACAGATATTATATATCGACTATAATATTTTATATAAATAGCAGGAAACTTTGAATAGAATCCTCCGATTACATTTTAATAAAAATAAAAATTAAATACAGAAAATAGCAGGAAGCCATTATGAAAGTAGTGGCTTCCTTTTCGCTATCATATAGATGGAAAGAACTGGAAATCCCACGGTTTGACAATGCATTTTTGGTGTAGTATACTTGAAAATCATGAGAAGAATAACAGGCATTTAAATATATGAGGTGAAACAGTGGACAAATACGAATATAACCTTAAATTGGAAGAGATAACAAGACTGGTGGATCAGGGATACTATGAAGATGCAATGGATATTGTAGATACGATTGACTGGAGACGTGTGCGGAACGTCAGGACGCTTTGCATGGTAAGCGAGATTTATGAAGAGAATGGCAGACTGGAGGACAGTAAAGATCTTTTGATGCGTGCATATCGCAAATCTCAGGCAGTAAGAAGTATTTTATTCCGTCTGACTGAAATTTCTGTTAAGTTAAGAGATTTTGATGATGCGGCAGAGTTTTACAGTGAATTTGTCAATGTTGCACCAAATGATAACTCGCGTTATCTGCTGAAATATATGATCTATCGTGGAAGAGGTGCTGCGATTGAAGATCAGATAGAGATTCTTGAGGAGTACAATCAGAAAGAATATACAGAAAAATATGCCTATGAACTGGCAAAATTATATTACCGTGCAGATCAGAAAACAAAATGTGTGGATGCATGTGACGATCTGGTATTGTGGTTCCGTCAGGGAAAATATGTAATCCGTGCACTGGAACTGAAGCAGAAGGTTACAGATCTGACACCGGTCCAGCAGGCGATTTATGACAATCGTAATGAAGCTACCATGCCGAAAGCGGAGATGGTAGAGACGGTGGCACCGGATCTGGAAAAAGCGATTCTGGAGAATATGCCGGAGTCTACAAAAGAAGTACTGACGGATGATGTGATTTCAGTAACAGAGAAAGAAATTGCACAGAGTGTGGCAGAACATGCAGCGGCAAATGCAAGAGAAGAAGAGGAAAGCCGTTTGCAGAGTTATGAAAGTACGATTCCGGAAATACAGGCCGGTGAAGAGAATGATCTACAGCAGGATGTACAGGCTCATCCAGTTGATACGACAGTGCCAGCAAAGCCGCAGAAAACAGGAAAAGATTATGGATTTAATACAGCGGATCTGCAGGCAGAACTTGCAAAGAGTATGCGTGATATTGTAGCGGGTATTCAGAGAAAAACAGATGACAGTGATATTATAGAACCGGTAAATGATGTGACCGAGCAGGAAAAGAATATGCCTGCGCCAGAACCGGAAAAAGTGCTGAAAACAAATAATATCGATGATATTCTGCTCTCAATGAGTGCGGCACAAAAAGAAGCAGCGATTGCGGCAGTGTTCCATACGAACAGCAAAATTGAAAAAGGGCCGGAAGAAGTTGGGAGATTAAAAACAGAAGCAGCAAAACCGGAGTCAGTTCCGGAGCAGGAAGTAGTCGAAGAACCAGAAGCGAAGCCGGTAGCGGAAGCAGTAGAAGAACCAGAAGCGAAGCCGGTAGCGGAAGCAGTAGAAGAACCAGAAGCGAAGCTGGTAACGGAAGCAGTAAAAGAGCCGGCTTCAGAAGCAGCAGCAAAAGCAGAGCCGGTAAAAGCGAACGAAGAAAAAGCAGCAGAAGATTTCGGAAAAACCAAAAATATTTCAAAAGCGATTAAAGAGGAAGAAGTTCCTGCACCAGAGCCGGAAAGAATCCCGACAGATCTGACAGAGGAGCAGAAGTATACGTTTTCTTATTTTTCAACAGTTGGTGGTCTGCGCCAGCAGATTGCAGCCGCACTGTATATGGTAATGAAAAAAATGAACACGATGGATCAGACTTCGAGAACCGGAAATCTGATCATTCTGGGAGCTGAGGGAAGCGGAAAATCTACTCTGGGTATTCGTTTTGCAAAAACGATCAGCGAAGAGAAAGGAGAAGAATCTGCGAAAATCGCGAAGATTTATGCAGAAGATTTTAATAAAAAAGATATTCCTTCTACGGTAGCAAAGATTGCAGGCGGAACATTGATTATTGAAGAAGCAGGAGATCTGGACGATGCGGTCGTAGAGCAGCTTTCGAAAGCAATGGAATTTCGTACGGATGCACTGCTGGTTATTCTGGAAGATGAGAAGAAATACCTCAAGGAACTGTTTGACAAGCATCCGGGTTTTGCGGAAAAATTCACAAACGAAATTGTAATTCCTGTATTTACCAATGATGAACTTGTTGGATTTGGACGGGCATATGCTTATGATGAGGATTACACGATTGATGAAGATGCAGTGGCAGCATTGTATGAGAGAATCGGAGAACTTCAGGAAGATGGAAGACCTGTTACCATTATCGATGTAAAAGAAATTGTAGATCAGGCAATCAGAAAATCAGAAAAAATCGGATTCCGAAAACTGAGCATGGTGCTTTCCAGGAAACGATATGATCAGGATGACCGCGTTATCCTGTATGAAAAAGATTTCAGATAAAATAAGAAGACCATACATAGGAGCAGAAATCGCTTTATGTATGGTCTTTTTCGATGAGGTCAGAAGGTTTTATTTTTCTGAGCCTGTAAGAACATCCGGCATATAAAACAATGCAGGATGTTCGTTGGGAGGGGTTAACGTATTCTCTGTTTGATCATAGGGCCAATGATCATTGCAATTACCATCTTTATCAGGTCGGCTGGAATGAATGGAACAACACACACGGCAAGGGCTGCACCAACCGTATAATTTGCGGTAATACAGAACCATGCGGTTCCAAAAGCATAGCATACGATTGTTCCGATGATCATACCAAGCAGTTGCAGCAAACGGTTATGACAATTGTCGATCACCAGACCGGCAATCACTGCCATGGCAATAAAGCCAATGATATAACCGCCGGTAGGACCGGCTAATTTGCCAAGTCCTCCTGTGAAACCGGAGAATACCGGGACACCGACCAGACCGATCAGAAGATAGACCAGATAACTGATCGTCCCCCGTTTCCAGCCAAGCAGATATAAAGAAAGATAAATTGCCAGATTTGTAAAAGAGATTGGAACAGGACCAATCGGAATCGACAGCGGAGCCAGGATACAGGTAACAGCTGTCATCAGTGCAGTGACTGTCATTTCATAAGTTTTGCTGTGCTGCGGTGCAGCAGTTTTGGCAGCATTCATAGTAAAAGATTCTCCTTTGATATAGTATTATGATTTCACAAATACGAAGCATAAAAAATAGTTTTCATTTGTCTGGATGTGTATCTGTATCATCAGGCAGATTCGATTTCGTAAGTAAACCCGGCATCAAGGATCGTCTGGATGGTATCCTGGATACCCTGACCACTTTCTGTCAGATAACCGGAAGCAAAAATGGAATCGACTACACTGAGCAGTTTCTTTTCTTCGCCTTTAAAATAGATCTCTCTGCCGGCTGCACAGCGGATGTCTGACTTTGGTACGAGCAGTCTTGCAAGGCAGAGGACTTTCATACAATATTCCGTTGTCAGCCCGGAAATATCTGCATCACCAAGCGGTGTGCCCTTGATCGGCAGCAGAAAATTGATCGGCAGAGCCTCCGGCTGGATCTCGCGCAGCTCCAGAAGCATATCCACGACATCCTCTTTACTCTCACCCATACCGATGATGCCGCCGCTGCAGATTTCAAATCCCAGTCCCTGAAGCATGTGGATATTTGCTACACGCTGCTCAAACGTATGGGTCGTGCAGATATTGTGGTAATAAGCACGGCTGCTGTTCAGGTTGTGGTTGATACGGTCAAGGCCGGCATCTTTGAGCATTTTCGCCTGCTTTTCTGTCAGAAAGCCGATGGAACAGCAAAGATGTGTTCCCTGCTCTTTCATTTTGCGGATGCGGCGGGCAAGTTCTTCAATATCGGCATCGGTAAATTTCATACCACTAAGGCCGATGCAGTGTCTGGATAAATGATGCTCATTTACAAAATCATTGTCGTGGTAGAGCTTTTCCTCGTCCACCCACTTGTATTTATCAATCTCCGCTTTGGAACGGCAGGATTGGGCGCAGTAGGCACAATCCTGAGAACAGTTGCCGCTGCGGGCATTGGTCAGAATATGAATACTGACGCGATTGCCCTTGTATTTCCGGCGAAGTCCTTCCGCACGGGCAATCAGATCGTTAAGTTTGTCATCCGGTGTATTCAGGATGGCGATGGCATCTTCACGGGAGAGGAGCGGATCATCCTGATTATAAAAATTCGGGTTCATAATGTTATTTACCTTCCTTGCAAAATTCTGGTAACAATGTAGCATGAGAAAAAAAGATTGTCAACCAGAAAATTAAAATGGTTAACAATCTTTTGCGTAGAAATAAATATGATTAGAAATCAACATAAAAAAGCGGAGTGCCATAATTTATGAGTGAATCCATGTATCAATAGATTCGATAGAAACATGAAGTATTTCAGCGATTTCAGAAGAATTCATATTTCTTGCAGCAAGAGCGATAGCAACATCCTTTTTGGCGGTATTGCTGCCGTTGGTAAATCCATCAGCTACACCGGCTTCATATTCAGCTTTTCTGAGTTTGCGTTCTTCCTCTTCCTTGTCATATTCAAATATACTCATAGAGATCACCTCAGCTTTATTTGCACGAAGAAATTTGGAAAGAATGTTATTACGGATACATTCATCAACTGCCAGCTTCACTGCTTCATTCAATTCCAATTCCTTCGCATATTCACGTACACATTTTACATACTGTGCATATTCTCTTAAAGTCTGGCATTGCTCCATCAGCTCTTTATTGTGCCCTTCATTGATGTTTAATGTCAGGACTTCCAGGTCCAGTTTCGGTTCACCGGACAGATTTTCAAAAGCCTCTGACAAATGGTTTACCCAATGATCTTTCTTTTTTTCAGTTCCATTATAAAATACGATAAACTGCGGTGCTGGAATTTTCAGAAGGACTGAAGAATAAAGGGATTTATGATCTGCTAACTTCTGATATTCGCTGGAAATATAAAATAAATCCCGCAATGGCATATTTGGATTATAAGTAGACTGATGTTCATATAGAAACAAGTCAGTACCAATAATAAAAGCCAGATCATTTTTCATTCCCATATAAATGGCATTTTCTAATGTAACAATCACCAGCATTTCCGGGTTATCGTAATGAGAACCACTGACTGCATTATAAAGCGATAATAAATTCTTTCGGTCAGAAAACAACATACGAAATACGGTATCTTTGTAGTTGCGATTTGCAGTCGACTGTTCTTTTTGCACCATAGGCGATACCTCCTTTTAGCAGGAGTGTATAAAGGTGCATGGCTAAGTGAACTATCTTATCACAGCTTGAAACTCCTGCTTTTTAAATTCATTTGTCTGGTTGAAAAGCATGAATTTCTGAAATGTGAATTAGATAATATATAGATGACATAATGCCAGGAAAATTAAGAAATATGCTTTGAATATATCTTAACATAAAACTCTTTTTATTTCAATATAATTTAAAAAATAAAATAAATATTACATAAATAATAAGATACAAACAAGCGTTTTGTAAACGACCAGGATTCTTTTCATCTGGCACTTGCACGAGTGTGGGTAAAATGTTATCTTAATTGGAGAAGAAATAAGGAGATAAATAATAAATGAAGCAATGTATGGATTCGGAAAATTTGCACAGACGTTTAAAAAAGATCATCGGTCAGATTCAGGCGATCGATCGTATGATTGATGAGGATATTCCATGTGAAGACATTCTCTCGCAGATCAATGCTGCCAAATCAGCACTGCACAAAGCAGGTCAGGTAGTCCTGGAAGGACACATTCAGCATTGCGTACGTGATGGCATTGAGCATGGCGATGCAGATAAAACGATTGCAAATTTTACGAAAGCAGTAGAGCGTTTTGCAAATATGAACTGATGCATAGGAGAATATATGCTACCAGGGGCAAAAAAATTTTTGTCCCCAATATCATGTTATGAATAAAGAATGACTGTTGATAAAATTTATCAAAAAGCAGTCGTTCTTTTTCTTTTCTTTACTTGACAACTAATACCTCTATAGGTATAGCATAGACAACATATACATATACCCATATGGGTATCAAAGGAGGCTATTCAAGTGGAAAAATTAGAAGAATTTCTGGAATGGGGAGGCACAAAGAAGGACATTACCTGTCTGGTTCTTTCGGGCATTGCACTGGCGGCGAGCATTGCAAAGATCCAGGTTTTTGGAGTGGATGTGGCATGGCTGGCAATCCTTCTGTGCGGGACCCCGATCATACTGGAAGCCAATCATCGGACTGGTTACAGAATTTGACATCAAGGCGGATGTGCTGGTTTCACTGGCTCTGATCGCATCGGTGATCATCGGTGAGATCTTTGCGGCAGAAGAGGTCGCATTTATCATGCAGCTTGGCGGTCTGCTGGAGGATCTGACTGTTGCGAAAGCGAGAGCCGGCATTGAAAAACTGGTGCATTTAACACCGCGGACGGCGAGAGTATTAAAAGACGGAGCGGAGATGGTCATTCCGGCAGAGCAGGTAAAAGTCGGAGATATCCTGCGTGTTCTTCCGGGTGAAACGATCGCAGTGGACGGTGTGATCCTGTCCGGTCAGACTTCGATCAATCAGGCGGTTATGACAGGAGAATCCACGGTTTTCTGGTTCGGTTTTGGTTATCATCAATTCTGCATTTCTGTTTGCAAAGCTTCTGCTACAATGCTATCATAGAAAAAGAGAATTATATAGAAATCAGGAGATAAAATAAATGGAATTATGGGATATATACGATGTAAACAAAAAACCGACCGGCCGTACGATGAATAGGAATGACTGGTGTCTCAAAGACGGAGAATATCATCTGACGGTTCTGGGTGTTGTGGCAAGACCGGACGGTACTTTTCTGATCACAAAGCGTGTGATGACCAAAGCCTGGGCACCTGGATGTTGGGAAGTTTCCGGAGGTGCTGCACAGGCAGGGGAAGCTTCTTACGAGGCGGTTCTTCGGGAGGTGGAGGAAGAGACCGGACTGGATGCACGGAACGCACAGGGCGGTTATTTATTTACCTATAAAAGAGAAAACCCAGGCGAAGGCGACAATTATTTTGTTGATGTCTATCGTTTTGTGATGGATATTGATGATGCAGATCTGAAACTTCAGACAGAAGAGACCGATGGATATATGTTTGCGACAAAAAAACAGATTGAAGCATTTGCTGCAGAGGGTAAATTTTTGCATTACGACAGTATTAGAAAGGCTTTTGAAATTTGAAAAAAAAGATTGAAAATAAGAAACCGGACTGGAGAAAATATTTGCTTTATACCTTGTCAGCAGCAATGCTGACAGCACCGCTTTTTGTACCTGGAATGGTACGGGCAGCAGAACCGGAAAGTGAGTACAAAAAAGAGAGTGGGCAGGACAAAGAAGAATCAAAAAGTCCGGTGTCATGGAAGTTTAAAGATGGGGTTCTGACGGTGTCCGGAGAAGGTGAAATGCTGGATTATTCCGGAACAGAAGAAGTTCCATGGATTGCAGTAAGGGATTCTGTAAGAAAAATTGTAATAGAAGAGGGAATTACTTCCATTGGAAAGCAGAGTTTTTCGAATTTTGAAAATCTTGAGGAAGTTGTATTTCCGGAAACATTGAAAATAATCGGAAATGGTGCGTTTTTTGAATGCAGCAGTCTTGCACAGGTCATTCTGCCGGAAAGTGTGGAAAGGCTTGGCGCCGGAGCTTTTGCAGGCTGCCGTTCTCTGGCTTCTTTTTCCGGAAAAGGTGTTGTTATTTTTGGAAATTTTGTATTTGAAAGAACGGCGCTGACTTCTTTTGAAATTCCGGAAAAGACAACGAAGGTCAGTGCACTGACCTTTCTTGGGACACCGGTTGGAGAATACACGGTACAGTCCGGTAACACAGAATTCTCTGCAAAAGATGGTGTGTTGTTTAACGCAGATAGAAGTAAACTGGAGATTTATCCTGCAGAAAAAGAAGAAAAAGGTTATCAGATTCCAGAGGGATGTACCGAGATCGGGCGCTATGCTTTCCGGGATGTCAAAAACCTTAAGAGTATCGATCTGACAGGAGTTGTCTCACTTGAGGAAGGGGCATTTTACGGAGCTTCGCTCTCCGGCAAACTGATCCTTCCGGACAGTCTGACAAAACTGGAAGGCGGTTTTCTTTTTGAAAACTGTACAGAACTTACATCGGTAGATTTTGGAAAGGGACTTGAAGAAACCAGTTATCGCATGTTTGAAAACTGTACGGCGATAAAACAGGTCAATGCAGGAAATCATCTGAAAAAAATCGCGGCAAGAACCTTTACAGGCTGCGATGCACTTACAGAAGTAAAGCTTCCGCAGTCCATAACCTGGGCAGATGAGCATGCATTTCCGGATACTGCGAAGGTAACGTGTGAAAATACAGAACTGGTTCGTTTCGGGAAAAATGGTTTTCACTATGCCGAGCAGGTTTCTGTTCTTGGAACAAGAGATTATCAGATGACATTTCAGGTTTTGAGTCTTGTGAATGAAGAAAGAAAGAAGCAGGGACTTTCACCAGTCAATATGGATGCCGGACTGCTGCAGTCAGCTATGAAAAGGGCAGAAGAACTGTCACTGTTGTTTTCACATACAAGACCGGATGGAACAAGCTGTTTTTCAGTGAATCAGGATATGGCGGCAGAAAATATTGCAATTGGGAGTACAAATGCAGTTGAAGTTATGAAAATGTGGATGGCTTCGACAGAGCAACGGGAAAATATTCTGAAAAAGGATATTCACAGTATTGGCATTGGATGTTTTTTTGTAAATGGCAGTTATATGTGGACGCAGCTTTTTTCAGAGAAAAGCATTACCGGAAACTGTGTACAGCCGGCAAATGCGAACACAACACCACGTATGGAACTTTTAGCGGATCCTTTTGCGGAAGCGGCAGACCTTGCAAAGAGTATGGTTGGTACTTCTGAAAAATATAAATACAAGGCAAAGATTCGTCTGATGGGAGGACTGCGCGTGGGGGATGCAAAACAGGCAGCGTTTTGTATTGTAAATCCGGGATTTTCGGCATTTTCCGTTCCTGTTTACACAAACATTACCTGGAGCTCCGGCGATTCTTCCGTGGCTTTAGCAGATACATCCGGTAAAATGATCGGATTAAAAACAGGAAATACCATAATACAGGCAAAGACAAAATATTATTCAGCAAGCATGGCACTTACGGTGGCAGAAGCAAGAAAAGATACGGACGATGAAGAAGAGAAGCCAGATCCTGTTCCGGAGCAGAAAAATAAAATTCTTCGTATTGGCGGGGCAAAGTACAAAGTTACGACTGCTGCGGCAAAGAAAAGAGAGGTACGTTATATGAAGCCAATAAAACAAAAAAAAGTGATCCAGATCCCGGCATCGATCAAGGTCAAAGGTATTATGTACAAGGTAACTTCCATAGCACCGAGGGCTTTTAAAGGAAATAAAAAAGTAACAAGTGTGACTATCGCAGGTTCGATAGAGCGAATCGGAAAGAGGGCATTTTATAACTGCCCGAATCTTGAAAAAATCATCATACGCACAAAAAGACTGAAGAAAAAAAGAGTAGGTGTACAGGCATTTGCAAAGCTTTCGAAAAAAACGGTGATTTACGTACCAAAACGAAAGCGGAAAGCATATAAAAAACTGCTGAAAGCAAGAGGAGCCGCAAAAGCGAAGATAAAGTAAGAGAAAAGGAGACTATTTATGCATTGGAGAAAAGTATTACTTTGGACATTATCGGCAGCAATATTGACAGCACCTGTTTATCTGTCAGGAATAAATGTAACAGCAGCACCGATTATGCAGGAAAATAAGACAGAAGTAGACAAGATAAAAGAAGAGAAAAAAGAGCCGGTTTCCGGATATGAAGAAGAATTTCAGAAAAATAATGAAAAAGTTTCGGAAACAATGAAAAATAAAAAAGTTTCACGGACAGCACAAAATGAAAGCTGTGGTGAAACAGCTACATGGGCATTGGACAATGGAGTGCTGACAATTTCAGGAACCGGTGCAATCGCAGATTATTCGGATACTTCTGAGATTCCATGGAAAGACCAGAAAAAAACAATTACAAAGATCGTGATTGAAAATGGAATTACAGAGATAGGAATACAGGCTTTCTATGATTGTACAAATGTGACAGAAGTCGTATTTCCTGATACACTGACAACGATAAAAAGAGGAGCATTTTTTCAGTGTTACAGTCTGGAAGCAGCTATTCTGCCAGATGGCGTCACGACTTTGGAGCAGGGAGCTTTTGCAAAATGCAGTTCAATGATGCAATATTCCGGAAAAGGTGTGACTTCTTATGGACAGTTTGCATTTCAGGATACGGCACTTAGTTCGTTTGAAATTCCCAAAGGAGTGGCGGATATCGAATCACTGGTCTTTTTAAATTGCGGCATCGAAGAGTATACCCTGGCAGAAGGAAATGAGACTTATATGGTAAAAGATGGTATACTGTTCAGCAAATCAGGTGATGAGCTGGTTATTTATCCGGCAGAAAAGAAGGACGAAACGTATCGGATTCCGGAAGGATGCACAAAAATCGCAGATTATGCATTCCGGGGCGTGAGCCGTCTGAAAACTGTGGATTTAGGAAAAATTACCACACTTGGAGAAGGAGCTTTTTACAGTGCATCGCTTACCGGGGAACTGGTTCTGCCGGACAGTCTGACTACACTGGAGGGCTATTTTACATTTGAAGCGTGTCGGGGACTTACATCTGTAAAATTCGGAGACGGTCTGAAGCAGACGGTATATCGTATGTTTGAAGATTGCAGTGGACTGACCGCCATTGATTTTGGTGAAAGTTTAGATTATCTGTATATGAGAACATTCTTAGGATGTAATAGCCTGACGGAAGTGACACTTCCGGATCGAATGACAGACTGGGGCGGTTCTGTTTTTAACAGTTGTAAGAGTCTGGTCACTTTTCGTGCAGAGAATCTTAAAGAAGTGGCTTATGCAGATTTTGCTCAGTGCTACAACCTGGAACATGTTTATCTGGGAAAAGTAGAGAGAATCAATCGACAGGCATTTGCTTATTGTACGAGCCTGTCAGAAATCACACTGCCGGCGACAACACAGTGGGTCGATGAAAATGCATTTCCACAGGGCGTAAAAATCACCTGCGAAAATAAAGAACTGATTCCGTTTGGAAATAACGGGCTTCATCGTGCAGAGTATGTTTCCATCAGCGGAACAAGAGATTATCAGAAGGCTTATGAAGTACTTGCACTTGTCAATGCAGAGCGGAAAAAAGCAGGACTTGGAGAATTAAAAATGGAAGAAAGTCTGCTGGATACGGCTATGGTGCGTGCGGAGGAACAGGCAGTATTGTTTTACCATACAAGACCAAATGGGACAAGCTGTTTCTCTGCAAATGCGAAAATGGTGGCAGAAAATGTAGCAATCGGAAGCACGACATCGGACGGTGTTATGGATCAGTGGATGAATTCCAGCGGACATAAAGCAAATATTCTGCTTGAAAAGGCAAATACCATCGGAATCGGATGTTACTATATTGACGGTGGTTATACCTGGGTTCAGGTATTTTCCGAAGAAACGGCTGATACAGACTGTACAAAACCGGCAAATAAAGATACGACAGCAGTGATCGAGATTCCGGGTGAAACGTTCAGTGAAGCAGCCAATACGTCAGGAATTATATGGGGCGGTTCGGAAAAATATACGTATGAACTGGCAGTACAGGCAAATTCCAGAATGAAATTAAATGAGACGCAGAATGCAGAAGTAAAGCTGGTCAATCCGGGATTCAAATATTTTGTTATTTCTTTTGAACAGGATGGAATTATATGGAGTTCTGATAATCCGTCCATCGCATCTGTGGATGCAAACGGAAAAATTACGGCAAATGGAAATGGAACGGCTGTGATTTCTGCAAAGACGAAATATTATACCGGAACTCTGGAAATACAGGTTGGAGAAACCGGCGGTTCCGGAAATGATAATGGAAACACAGGAGAAACCGGCGGTTCCGGAAATGATAATGGCAACGGTAATTCCTGGTGGGATCTTATCTGGGGATGGGATGATAAACTGACAACTTCACAGCCGGAGGATTCCCAGACAAAACCGCATCAGACCATAAAAGTAGGCAAGCCGTCCATCAAATTAACGAGATCCAAAGCGAAGATCCAGGTTCAGTTTAAAAAGGTAAAAAATGCGAAGAAATACCAGATCCAGTATGCGGCCAACAAACAGTTTAAGAAAGCAAAAACAAAGACGACCACAAAACTGAAATATACGATCAAAGGATTAAAGAAAAATAAGAAATACTATGTTCGTGTGCGTGGTGTAAACGGAACAACAAAAGGAAGATGGTCCGCAGTAAAAAAGAAATGACAAAGTAATATGAGCAGTAAAGAAGGAAGGTTTTTGTTTTGAAAAACAGTAAATATGAAATTGATATGTGCAATGGAAGTATCATGGACAAATTGATTTCGTTTTCACTCCCACTGATGTTATCCGGTATTCTGCAGTTGATGTTCAATGCAGTGGATATCATCGTGGTGGGAAGATTCAGCGGAAAACAGGCATTGGCGGCGGTGGGTTCAACCACCGCCCTGATCAATGTTTTCACCAATCTTTTTATCGGTATTTCACTTGGGGCAAATGTACTGGCGGCAAGGTTTTACGCGATGGGCAAGTCAAAAGAGATGTCGGAGACGGTACATACTTCGATCACGCTGGCGATGGTCAGCGGTGTGATCATGGCGTTTGTCGGTGTTCTGTTTGCGAGGGGTGCACTGGAACTGATGGGTACGCCGGACGATGTCATTGACAAGTCTGCGCTGTATATGAGAATTTATTTTATGGGCATGCCGTTTTTCATGCTTTATAACTATGGGGCGGCGATCCTGCGAGCAATCGGAGATACGAAGCGGCCGCTTCTGTTTCTGATCATCTCCGGACTGATCAATGCGGCATTAAATATGTTTTTTGTCATTTATCTCCATATGTCGGTGGAAGGCGTGGCGATCGCGACGGTGATCTCACAACTGATCTCCTGCGTACTGGTATTGTGGTGCCTGTACAAATCGGAGGGCAGCTACCAGCTCCGTTTTTCAAAACTGCGGATCAAAGGCGTTTACCTGAAACAGATTTTCCAGGTTGGCATCCCGGCGGGAATCCAGAGTACGATCATCAACTTTTCCAATGTACTTTTACAGTCATCGGTCAATTCTTTCGGATCGACCGCCATGGCAGGTTATACGGCAGCCAATAATATACTTGGATTTCTCTATGCGGCAGTCAATTCCGTAACGCAGGCATGTATGAGTTTTACAAGCCAGAATTACGGTGTCAGCAAGTATAAACGTATGGACAAAGTGCTGATTGACTGTATGATCCTGACCGTTGTTGTTGCCGGTGTGCTCGGATGCGGTTCTTATCTGTTAGGACCTCAGATCCTTCGAATTTATACCGAAGAAGAAAAAGTTATCCGCTGCGGAATGG
>OHKK01000843.1_pt1 | contig 13548 bp, 12 predicted proteins | sample 1568811 | NCBI WGS metagenome assembly OHKK01 (sample SAMEA3879568, study PRJEB24766) | human gut metagenome | biome: human-associated habitat; feature: feces | place: USA | collected 1985/1987
AAAGAAATAAGGGCTTCCGCAAAAAACAACAGGAGTGACGCTATGGCAGAATCCAGGAGCAGACTGTTATACATATTGAAATACCTTTGGCAAAACACGGATGATGAGCATTATGCAACAACGGCGGACATCCTCACCTTTCTGAAGGGCAACGGCATTTCTGACGGATGCACAGATTGAAACGTTGTCTGACGAGATGGATACGTTTCAGAAGGGCATTGCAGATCTGACGGATCGTTATATAAATCTGACAGGCAGAACGGAGGAAACCGATCCGGAAGAAAGTGAAACAAAGCCGGACGGACAGGAAACAGAGGAGACTGGGAAGACCGATTCGAAGCCGGATATGGATCAGACTGAAACAAAACTGCCAGAGAGCGAGACAAAACAGCAGACACCATCCACAGAGACACTGACAAAAGCAAAACCGGCGAAAGTAAAAGGATTTTCCATCAAAGCAATTTCCGGTGGAAAGCTGGTTCTGAAATGGAAAAAAGTCAAAAATGCAGACGGCTATGTGATCTGTCGTGCAGAGAAGAAAAAAGGTAAGTATAAGAAAGTCAAAGTTTTAAACGGAGCAAAGAAGACAAGCTTTACCAATAAAAAACTCAAAAAGAAAAAGACTTATTATTATAAAATATGTGCTTACCGCAAAGCGGGCAAAAAGAAAGTGTATGGCAGCTATTCTGCGGTGAAGGGCGGGAAAGTAAAATAAACGACTTGAACCAGATATATCAGATACGAGATAACATAAACATTTATTTTTACAGATGCCAGGGGAAGATGCCCCTGGCATTAAAAAAATACAGTATCAGACTTCCCAGCGACCGGATGCACCGCAAGGCAGCACCAGTCCATTGCCGGAGACAGGAAGTCCGACTTCCTGGGAATCGACATGTCCGTGAAAAGCGGCAAGTTCGGTTGCCAGCATGTAGGTAAGGACAGCAGGAGCCAGTCCGGTTGTATAGGAATTGACAAGGAAGAAAAGCGGTTTATCACTTAAAAGCTTTGCACAGAGCTTGATGAGCGGATGGATCGCTTCTTCTATTTTCCAGATTTCCCCTTTTGGTCCGCGGCCGTAAGATGGCGGATCCATGATAATGGCATCGTAATGATTGCCGCGGCGGATCTCACGCTCTACGAATTTTACACAGTCATCGACGATCCAGCGGATCGGCGCATCGCCAAGTCCGGAAGAACGGGCATTTTCCTTTGCCCAGGTGACCATGCCCTTGGAGGCATCTACGTGTGTAACACTTGCTCCGGCAGCGGCAGCGGCGAGCGTAGCACCGCCGGTGTAGGCAAAGAGGTTCAGAACTTTGATCGGGCGGCCGGCATTGGCAATCAGGTTGCCAAACCAGTCCCAGTTTGTTGCCTGTTCCGGAAACAGACCGGTATGTTTGAAACTGAAAGGTTTTAACTGAAAAGTCAGACCGAGTTTCTGATATTGAATACTCCATTGCTCCGGGAGATCAAAAAATTCCCATTCGCCGCCGCCACGTTTGCTGCGGTGATAATGTGCATTCGGGTGTTTCCAGCCGCGAAGTGTTTTCGGTGTGTCCCAGATAACCTGCGGGTCCGGACGAACCAGCGTATAATTTCCCCAGCGTTCCAGTTTTTCTCCTTTGGAAGTGTCAAGTACTTCATAATCTTTCCAGTTTTCGGCAATCCACATAATAATATCCTTTCGTAATCCTGTTTATTTTTTAACGAAGTAATCAGCTATGATTCTTCAGACTTCCCTGGAACGGAACCAGTACGTATAAAAATCCTCAAAACCAAGAGAAGTGTACAGATTTTTGGCGGCGGTATTTCCTTCCACAACCTGAAGGTAAGCGTGTGTCGCTCCTTTTTTCTGTGCTTCCGTCAGAATCGAACTGCAGATCGCACGTGCAAAATGCTTTCTGCGGCAGCTTGCATCAACATAGATCGCATACAGTCCGATGTGTCCGCGGTCAAGAATGCCAAGACCGGAAGCAACCATACGTCCCTCAATTTCAATACAGGCAACGATCGTCTCTTTCGGAATCGCCTTGAACATGGACGGCACGATACGGCGAAGAGTCGGCCTGGTTGTGCCGTTTAAACGAAACAGCGATTCGATCCATTCGTCTGTGATACGGTCACGGAGCTGCACAGCGATATGTCCAGGATAAAAGACGGAGGAAGGAAGATTTGAATTTCTTCCATAATATTCATATTCGATTGAGTCTGCCGGATAAGGATGAAAATTCGTCATTGGCATCGTCATAACTTCGGTGGTATGGCGAATCTCATAACCCTTTTCTTCCAGAAGTTTGTCAAAAGACGGAGCCAGAAGCGGGTTGATCTTGAAATTAGACGGGGTGTGGTAGTTGCGGTACTGTGCTTCGCAGTAAGCGATTTTTTCCTCGATCGGGATCAGGGAATCGCCGACCTGTTCCACACTGTTGGTACGGTAAGTATAATTATGAGAAAATCGGATCAGCCAGCCGTCATAAAGTTCGATCTTATGCGATGGCCAGGCATTCAGCGAGATTTCCTCAATCAGTTTCATATAAGCAGCGTCTTTTTGCATATGGAAGGCTCCTTTGTAAAATCAGTCATGGGGATGCAGAATGTCTGCGTACCCAGTATTCTTAGTATAGCGATTCAGAATGAGAAAATCAAGCAGGTTCTCAATAAAGCAATGCTTGACCATGTAAGAATTCACAGGTATCATATAATCATAAAAAAGTTTTGAATCTACAGGAGGCGAAAAGCAATGAAACTTGGATTTATCGGCTGTGGAAATATGGCAAAAGCCATGCTTGGCGGTATTTTAAAAAATGGAATCTGTGCAAAAGAAGATGTGATCGCTACGGCAAAGAGCGGGGCGAGCAGGGAAAATGCCAGAAATACTTATGGAATTCAGGTAACCGCAAATAATATAGAAGCAGCAAAAAATGCAGATATCCTGGTGCTGGCAGTGAAACCAATTTTTTATGAGGAAGTGATCCATCAGATCCGCGATGTGGTAGATGAGAAGAAGATCATCATTTCCATTGCACCTGGAAAAACACTGGAATGGCTGGAAGAGCAGTTTGGTAAAAAAGTAAAACTGGTCAGATGTATGCCGAACACACCGGCACTGGTCGGCGAGGGTATGACCGGTGTATGTTGTAACGAAGAAGTAAACGATATGGAGATGCAGGAAGTGCTGCGAATCCTGGAAAGCTGCGGAAAAGCAGAAGTGCTTCCGGAGCGGCTGATCGACGTAGTGGTTTCAGTCAGCGGAAGTTCACCGGCATATGTATTCATGTTTATTGAAGCGATGGCAGATGCAGCCGTTGCCGACGGCATGCCAAGGGCACAGGCATATCGTTTCGCGGCACAGGCAGTGCTTGGCAGTGCAAAGATGGTGCTGGAGACAGGCAAACATCCTGGAGAACTCAAAGATATGGTATGCTCACCGGGCGGAACGACGATAGAGGCAGTGCGTGTGCTGGAAGAAAAGGGGATGAGAAGTGCTGTGATCGAGGCGATGAAAGCCTGTGTGAAAAAAGGACGGGAAATGTAAAACAACAAGGAGGCAAAACCAATGAATGAGAAAACAGTATGGGAATCTTATTCCGAAGAAGAAAAAAAGAAAGTATATGATTTTTGCGAAGAATACCGTACCTTCCTCTCAAACTGCAAAACAGAGCGGGAATGTGTAAAAGAAATCTTAAAAGAGGCAAAAGAACACGGCTACAGGAGCTTAAAAGAAGTGCGTCAGTCAGATGGAAACCTGCAGGCAGGCGACAAGGTTTATGTTTCTATCATGGGAAAGACACTGGCACTGTTCCATATCGGAAAAGAACCGATGGAAAAAGGTATGAATATTTTAGGTGCACACATCGACTCTCCACGTCTGGATCTGAAGCAGAATCCGCTTTATGAAGCCGACGGACTCGCAATGCTGGAAACACATTACTATGGCGGAATCAAAAAATACCAGTGGGTAGCACTGCCGCTGGCACTGCACGGTGTTGTGGTGAAGAAAGATGGGACGAAAGTTGAGATCGCATTAGGCGAAGCTCCATCTGATCCGGTGATCGGCATTTCTGATCTGCTTCCGCATCTGGGCAGAAAACAGATGGAAAAGCACGGCAATGAAGTGATCGAAGGCGAAGATCTGAATATTTTATTTGGCAGCATTCCACTTTCCGGGGAAGAAAAAGAGCCGGTCAAAAAGCAGATCCTGAAATTGTTAAACGAAAAATATAATATAGAAGAAACGGATTTTATTTCCGCAGAGCTGGAAGTTGTTCCGGCAGGAAGTGCAAGAAATTACGGACTGGATGAAAGTATGATCATAGGATATGGTCAGGATGACAGAGTATGCGCATATCCATCTTATAAAGCAATGTTCGAACTGGATAAACCACAGTATACCTGCGTGTGTCTGCTGGTAGACAAAGAAGAGATCGGAAGCGTCGGTGCAACCGGCATGCATTCCCGATTTTTTGAAAATGCAGTGGCAGAGATCATGGATGCAGCAGGAGACTACAGCGAACTGAAAGTGCGCAGGGCACTTCAGGGCTCCAGAATGTTGTCCTCCGATGTCAGTGCGGCTTACGATCCAAATTATCCGGCAGTCATGGAGAAGAAAAACAGTGCCTTTTTCGGTAAAGGACTGACGTTTAACAAATTTACCGGTTCCAGAGGAAAATCCGGTTCCAACGATGCCAATGCAGAATATATTGCAAGAATCCGCAAAATTCTCGATGAAAACCAGGCAGCCTTCCAGACGGCGGAACTTGGAAAAGTCGATGAAGGCGGTGGCGGAACGATCGCCTATATTCTGGCAAATTATGGAATGGAAGTCATTGACTGCGGTGTGGCAGTCCAGAACATGCATGCACCATTTGAAGTGACAAGCAAGGCAGATATTTACGAAGCATTTAAAGGTTATCTGGCATTTTTGAAAGATATGGGTGAGAGAGAACTTTAAAAAGGGAAAGGGTGAGGATGAAATTATGAGTACAGATTTGAGAAAACCAATTCGCTGTCCAAGGTGCGGCGCAATGAACCATCCGGATTCCTGCTTTTGTCAGGAATGCGGAGCACCGCTGGAGAGACGGCAGATGCAAAATCCGGGTGGAATGCAGAATCAGAGACAGCAGATGCAGGGACAGTATTCGCAGCCGGCAGAAAAATCAAATAATACGACGATCATTGCGGCAGTTGTTGCCGGTGTTGCAGTTGTATTTGTGATCGGAGTTGTGATCGCTCTGGTCGTATTTGGAAACAGCGGAAGAAAACAGACAAAGACAACCGCGAAAACGACTCCTCTGGAATCTGCGGATGTGCAGGGAAATCAGGCAGAGGACACGGAAGCGGATGTGCAGGCAGATATTGATGCGGTCAATAACAGAAGCTGTACGGTTCAGGGAACCATTTATTATACAGGCAATTCCAAAGAGCCGGTTCTGGTTCTTAAGGAAGCACAGTCCGTTTATGTAAACAGTACAACCGGGGAGCGGATTCTCTATAATTCCGTGAGCAGCATTTCGCTGGCATCCTATCCGATCACCGGAGAGAAAATGAAACGCTATAATAATGTGGAAGTAGCAGTTGACGGTGCACTTTGGGCAGAAGATGATGTGATCTATATGGATGTAGATGACGTTTTTGGTGAACCAAAAGAAGAAGTGACCGAGAAGAAAACGGAGAAAGAAACGGAGCCAAAAGCAGAAAGCAGAACGGTTACTACACCATCAAATGCAGACTATATCCTTCCGGACAGCGACAAAAAATATCTGACCAGTTCCGATGTTGCCGGTTTAAGTGTCCGTGAGATCAACTATGCAAAGAATGAAATCTATGCAAGACATGGCAGAAAATTTGATTCGAAAGAACTGCGTGAGTATTTTGAAAGTAAATCCTGGTATTATGGATCTGTCTCACCATCAGATTTCTCCACAAAAGTATTCAACAAATACGAAAATGCGAACATTCAATTCCTGGATAAAAAGGAAAAAGAACTGGGTGTTTATCAGTTGGATCAGTAGCAGGAGGAGCACATGAAACAGACAAAAGGAAAATGGTTTCTGCTGGTTCTGCTTCTGTGTACGGCAGTTGTGGCAGGAATCTGTGTGGTCAGCACAGTGAAGGTAAAGAAAAAGGAACAGACTGTGGCAGCTCTGGAGTCAGAAGTGCAGAAAAAAGAGAGTGAACAGCAGACACAGCCACAGACAGAGAGCGAAACGCAGGTTCAGACAGAAGCAAAAACAGAAGTCCAGACGGAAACACAGACCGAAGAAGTAAGCGAAACCGTGACAGAGACGGAAACAGAATCCCAGACGGCAGAAAACGGACACGTTGTAGCAATCGATCCGGGACATCAGGGAAGCTGGGTTGATATGAGTGCGCAGGAGCCAAGCGCACCGGGTTCCAGTGAAACAAAGGCAAAAGCAACGACCGGAACACAGGGGAGATATACCGGTGTTCCAGAGTATCAACTGAATCTGGACATTTCCCTGGCACTTCAGAAAGAACTGGAAAACCGTGGTTATCGTGTCGTTATGACACGTACGGATAACGATACGGCGATCAGCAATGCGGAGCGGGCACTTAAGGCATATGACGAAGGCGGAGAAATTTATGTCCGTATTCATGCAAACGGAAGTGATGATGGCAGTGTAAGCGGAGCACTGGGTATGACACCATCGTATGATAATGCCTATGTGTCTGATCTGGCAGGAGACAGTTATCGCCTGACGGAGTGCATTTTAAATGCCTACTGTGAAAAGACCGGTTTTGCCAATCTTGGGATTCAGTATCATGATGATATGACCGGGATCAACTGGAGCAAAATTCCGGTTATGATCCTGGAAATGGGATTTATGACGAACGAGCATGATGACACAGCAATGCAGGATGCCCAAATGCAGACCAGCATGGTAAATGGAATTGCAGATGGCATAGATCAGTATTTTGGGAGATAAACATGGAAAAGAAAACACAAAAAGGCATATTGGCCGGAATATTGATCTGCCTTGTCCTGCTTCTGCTTCTGGGATATCAGAGCGTAAAAAACAGCAGGAGATATCAGCAGTTACAGACAAAAGAAGAAAACCTGAATGAAAGGCTTTCTGCTCTGGAGAAAAAAGCCGGAGAAAAAGAAAAGGTAGTGGTAAAAGAAACCGCAAAGACTCCGGAAACGGCACATGTGGAAGAAAATAGAGAACCGGAAAGCGAGACAAAAACCAGAGAAAGTGAAAGCAAGGATGAAACGGATGGCAGTCAGGCTGTTCTGAATCTGCATCTGGATACTTACCTGGATGGAGAAGAAGCAAGCGGTGCAAAATGGGCAATCAGCATACAGAATCTAAGTGATGGTGCACGCTATGAGAAAAATGCAGAAGAATCCATGCAGTCAGCAAGTGTGATCAAGGTATTTATCATGGCAGCCGTCTACGGGAAAATCTGTTATCCGGCAAGTGACCAGGAAGCCGTCTATGCCCCGGAGCAGTATGAGGGAGAACTCAAAGAACTTCTGACCAATATGATCACAGTCAGTGACAATGAGGCAGCAAACCGTCTTGTAGAGCTGCTTGGAAATGGTGATTTTGAGGCAGGTAAGCAGATTGTCAATGCTTTTTGCCGGGAAAACGGCTATACCGGAACGCATCTGGGACGGCGTTTTCTGGAAGAAAATCCGACCGATGATAATTTTACAACGGCCGCAGACTGCGGGAAACTTTTGCGGGCAATCTATGAGGGAAGCTGCGTTTCACAGGAAGCTTCTGCCAAAATGCTGGAACTCTTAAAAGGGCAGACCAGAACCGGAAAGATTCCGTCCGGACTTCCTCAGGGCATCACAGCGGCAAACAAGACCGGAGAAATGTCCGAAGGATATGGACTTGGCTGTATAGAAAACGACATTGCCATCGTTTACGGCGAACAGCAGGATTATGTGATCTGCGTACTGGCAAACGACCTTGCAGGAAGAAATGAAGAAGCCATCCAGAAGATACAGGAAATATCTTCCTATGTATATGAGATGCTAAGATAAGGAAAACAACAATAACCAGTGTTTTTAAACACGGATGATCATCCTGTATTAGATGGTGCGTGGAAATCAATGGATGAAAATGGAGAATATCTTTATAATACGATTAATATGGATCATATAAAAGCAGTTGAATAGAAAGGGAAGGTGAAGTTTATGAAAAAAGCAACCGCAAAGTTACTGTTATTTTTCTTTTGCATGAGTTTTCTTATGGTGATTCCGGGGAAGGCGAATGCAGCAGAAAGCATTTCGATCAACATCCCGGTAAAATATGGTCAGACGGAAGGACGAAAAATCTTTGACATGATCAACGAGATGAGAACAGACAGATTTGATGCATGGTATTGGAATCCAGACAATGAAACAAAAACGGTATATAGTGACCTGAATGAACTTGTGTATGATTATGATCTGGAGAGAATTGCAACGAAGCGTGCAGCGGAACTTGCATTATTGTTCGATCATGAAAGACCGAACGGTGAAAGTTGGCTCAGTATTTATGCGGAAGAAGGTATCACTTATCGTGCAGCCGGAGAGAACATTGCAATGGGACAGCATACAGCAGAAGCAGCAAATGCGGCATGGCGTGAAGATGGCGAGCCGTATAACGGACAGGGGCATCGAAGGAGTATGCTGAATCCTAAGTTTAATTGTGTTGGAATAGGGCATGTTTACCTGGATGGCTGTCATTACTGGGTAGAAGAATTTGCATACAGAACTTCTGTTAATACCACGGAAACAACAGCAAATGACAGTGAGCAGGTCATGAGCCTTTCCGTGCCGAAAAGCAAGGTTACGGGTCTTAAAGTAGCGTTTGACAAAACTTCCTATATTCTTCGACCAGGAGAATCAGCAGAAGTAAATTTTACGACTAAGGTTACTGCTTTTGGAAGAAGTGGAACTGTGACAGATATGCCGGACATTTCTGTAGATGATCCTTCGATCGCCACCTATAGTAATGGGAAAATTTCGGGAGTAGCAGAAGGAACCACGACATTAACGGCATCTCTGTACGGACTGACAGCAGCAGATCTGCCAACGATAAATGTGCATGAATGTGACAAGTACTGGAATCAGGGGGAGATCACAACAGAACCGAACTGCATAAAAGAGGGCGAAAAAACATTTACCTGCACGATCTGCGGCAATACAAAAACAGAAAAAGTGAACAAAACCGACCATTTGCACACGGCAATCCGCAATAAAAAAGAGCCTACCTGCAAGGATCAGGGATATAGTGGAGATACCTATTGTAAAGATTGTGGGGAGAAAGTTTCCACCGGTCATGTAATTCCACGAACAGAGAATCATAGCTGGGATGCCGGAGTGATCACAACAGAGCCGACCTGTACAGAGGAAGGCGAAAAAACACTTACATGCAGTATCTGCGGCAATACAAAAACGGAAAAAATGAGTGCAACAGGCCATCAGCATACGGAAGTCCGCGATCAGAAGAATCCTACCTGCAAGGAAGAAGGTTACAGCGGAGACACTTATTGTAAAGATTGTGGGGAGAGGGTTTCTGCCGGTCAGGTAGTTGCAAAAACAGAGGATCATAGCTGGAACCAGGGAGAGATCACAAAAGAACCAACCTGTAAAGAGGAAGGTGAAAAAACATTTACATGCAGTATCTGCGGCAATGCAAAAACGGAAAAAGTGAGTAAAACGGATCATCAGCATACGGAAGTCCGCGATCGGAAGAATCCTACCTGCAAGGAAGAAGGTTACAGCGGAGACACTTATTGTAAAGATTGTGGGGAGAAAGTTTCCACCGGTCAGGTCATTGCCAAAACAGAAGATCATAGCTGGAACCAGGGAGAGATCACAAAAGAACCGAACTGCATAAAAGAAGGCGAAAAAACATTTACATGCAGTATCTGCGGCAATACAAAAACGGAAAAAGTGAGCAAAACGGATCATCAGCATACGGAAATCCGCGATCAGAAGAATCCTACCTGCAAGGAAGCAGGCTATAGCGGAGATACTTATTGCACAGATTGTGGAAAGAAAATTTCATCCGGTAAGGCGATTGCCAAAACAAGGAATCATAACTGGGATGCCGGAGTGATCACAACAGAGCCGACCTGCACAGAGAGAGGCGAAAAAACATTTACATGCAGTATCTGCGGCAATACAAAAACGGAAAAAGTAAGTGCAACAGGACACCGTTATGGAAAATATGAAGTTGTCAAAGAGCCAACAAACGAAAGAAAGGGACTGAAAGCCAAAACTTGCAGCGTATGCGGAAAAATAGTCTATGAGGGTATACCAAAGACAAATTCTTCACCGGCAGATTCTTCAGAGACAAATCCGGATCAGAATCCGCAGACAAGCCAGAAGACCACAAGGAAGATCAAACTGAACCGCAGGAAACTGACTTTGAAAAAGGGCAGGAGTTTTCGACTGAAAGTTACGTTAACTCCGGAAGACAGTCAGGATAAGATTATTTACAGAACTTCAAATAAAAAGATTGCAGCCGTCAGCAAAACAGGAAAGATCAGAGCAAAGAAGAAAGGCAAAGCAAGGATTACGGTAATTTCAGGCAAAAAGAAAGTTATCTGCAAAGTGACGGTGAAATAAGAAGATTTTACATAATATTTCAAAAATTTTGTAGACAAAAGACTTCTTGTGGGGTTATCATATAAATATAGTGAAGCTGCACTCGGAATAGAAAGAACATCGAGAAAGCAACGCGATGCTCTGTTAAGTGGGAAACAGAAGCGGAAAGCAGCCTATCTGTGAGCAAACTTACAACAGTGAAAAGAGAAAGGGAGGAAGGACAATGACAGAAACAGGAAAGGAAACAAGAAAAAGATTAGCAAAAGCAGCCTGGGCACTGGCACTTGCAGGAACGCTGGTATGTATGCCGACACAGGCATCCGCAGCTCAACCGAACAAAGCGACTGTAAAGAAAGCTTATAAAACCTATGTAAAGAAAAAATTATCTTCCGTAGCGGGAGGAGCTGCATACTGCGATATTGATCGGGATGGCGTTCCGGAAATGTTTTATTCCTACACCAAAGGCAACCAGAATGGACTGAAAGTTTTCACTTACCAGAAAGGAAAAGTGGTAAGCATGAAATCACAGCAAGGGACAGGAACGGATCAGGTTTATTATAACAAAAAGAAGAAACAGGTCTGCATTGTGATAAGTGACAGTGACGGAATGAGTGCTACTTTTACTTTTTACAAGAAAAACGGCAAAAAATTGAAAAAAGTTCAGGAATATAAATGTATTTACAGTGCAGATGGAATGAGCGTAAATTTCTATAAAAATGGAAAGAATATTTCACCGGAAAAATATCTGGCTATTCGAAATCAGCTCACCAAATGGAAAGGGGTCTATGCTACAGCAGGATGATGAACAGAAAAATTCTCTTTACCGCCATTCTTATGGCAGCAGTAGTGAGTATTTCCGGCTGCAGAGACTCCAAAGAAAGCGGCACGGCAGAACAGGGGACATTCGCTGAGAAAACCAAAGATCGGACGGAACACTTAAGCCAGAATGAAACAGATACAGAAAAAAGCACAGATGAAGTGCTTATAAAAGAAACGGCAAAAAGTGCAGGAGAAGCAGAAGGCAGCGGCGAAGAGAAAACAGGAACGGAAGGAAACAGAGGTTCAGAAAATGAAATTTCCAGGATAAATTACTATGATTTTGACGGAAATCTGATTTATTATGAAAGTTATGCGTACTATGATAATGGTCTGCTGTGCAGTACAACACTTCATTCCGTTGATTACTATGACAATGGAGAAGGGGCAGAGGAGCCCTATGTAGGAGATGATTATACGTTTCTGTATTTATATGATGCAGATGGAAATGTGAAAGATACGATGCTCGGTTCTCTGACGATCGCAGATAATTATGATGAAAGCACAGGAAGAATGATACTGGATTATGATTACGATGCAGACGGTAATTCCAGCGAGGTTGTTATTTATCCAAAAGAAGAGAGTATCGAACAGGAAAAGTTTCATGTAGATGCATCCAGAACAGAAAAGATTTATGGAGAAGCACCGGTGATACCGACGCGTGCAGAAAATGGATGGGCTTCTTCCTATTTAAATGAGATTTTTGCAGGAGAAGCACCGACCGATATGACAAAAGCCAGATTTATGGATGTCAATGATGACGGACAGCCGGAACTCTGGATGGATTACGGATATGGTTATGCAGGAGGAGAAGTGTTTGCAACAGATGGAAGTACAACAGATAAAGTGTATCTTTCACATGGTGCAGCCTATACGATCAAAGGAAGCAATCTTCTGCATACAGTCGGTGGTCATATGGGCGGTTATTACGATACAGTCTATCAACTGGAAAACGGCAAATTCGTTACCGCTGCAGAAGGCAGTTATGGAGAAATGGAAGATATGCAGCGAAATGAAAATGATGAGCCGGTCTATGAATATTACTGGAATGGGAATCAGGTAGAAAAAGATCAGTATGAGCAGAACCTGAAAGAAGTATTTGAACAGGAAAAAGCAGAAGATATCAATCAGAATATTTATACGTTTGAACAGTGCCGGGTGCTGCTTCAGAAAATTTCAGGTGCATAACGGAAAATAAATTGTATTAAAAAAAAAACAAAAGAAACAGTAAAAAACCACTTGCATTTGTGAGTGGTTTTTACTATAATAGCGAGTGTTGTGACATTGATAGCGTTGAAGCGTGAGGTTGCTGCGGACTCAAATCGCAGGTTTTCCGTGGAGCGAATGTCAAGTTATAAAACTGGCGACAAGTCACTGTACAATATAGAAACGTCCGGATAAGCCGGAAACACCGTGTGAAGATTTGAGACACACACGGCATAGTGTACAGTCACCGCTTGTCGTACTGAAACAAAGTGCGAAAAGGAGGCGACTTTTTTATTATGGCAACAAGTCAAGTAATGAGAATCACATTAAAAGCATATGACCATCAGCTGGTTGATGCATCTGCAAAAAAAATCATCGAAACTGTAAAAAAGAACGGATCTAGGGTGAGCGGACCGGTGCCACTGCCAACAAAGAAAGAAGTAGTGACAATTCTGAGAGCCGTACACAAATACAAAGATTCCAGAGAACAGTTTGAGCAGAGAACTCATAAAAGACTGATCGATATCGTTACACCGACACAGAAGACAGTAGATGCACTGTCCAGACTGGAAATGCCGGCCGGTGTTTATATCGATATCAAAATGAAAAACAAATAATTTAATTTGTTCCGTAAATTATCCTAAAGGGTTGATATAGAAGTAACGCAAGTTCCACTTATATCGATTGTTTGACTAGGATGATTGCACAACACAGTGTAATCCGCTGTAGAAAAACAGGAGGTAAATCAATGAAGAAAGCGATTTTAGCAACAAAAGTCGGAATGACTCAAATCTTCAATGAAGACGGAGTGCTTACTCCGGTAACCGTTCTGCAGGCAGGTCCTTGTGTAGTAACACAGATCAAAACAGTAGAAAACGACGGTTACAGTGCAGTACAGGTTGGTTTTGGCGACAAGAGAGAAAGCCTTGTAAACAAACCGATGAAAGGTC
>OHKK01000851.1_pt1 | contig 13480 bp, 8 predicted proteins | sample 1568811 | NCBI WGS metagenome assembly OHKK01 (sample SAMEA3879568, study PRJEB24766) | human gut metagenome | biome: human-associated habitat; feature: feces | place: USA | collected 1985/1987
GCAACCCGGAAGTATTCGTAAAGACAAACGTACTTGGTACCCTGGTTATGTTAAATGCAGCCAAGGCAGCATGGGAGCTTGAGGACGGTACATTCAAGGCAGACAAGAAGTTCCTGCATGTATCCACAGACGAAGTTTACGGTTCTCTGGAAAATGAGGGTGAGTATTTCTATGAGACTACGCCTTACGATCCGCACAGCCCGTATTCTGCAAGCAAGGCTTCTTCCGATATGCTGGTAAAAGCTTATATGGATACTTATAAGTTCCCGGCAAATATCACAAACTGCAGCAACAACTACGGACCGTATCAGTTCCCGGAGAAACTGATCCCGCTGATCATCAACAATGCATTAAACGGCAGAAAGCTTCCGGTATACGGTGATGGTAAAAATGTACGTGACTGGCTGTATGTGGAAGACCATGCAAAGGGCATTGATATGGTACAGGAAAAAGGACGCCTGTTTGAGACATACAATATCGGCGGACACAACGAAAAACAGAACATCGAGATCATCCATATCATCCTGGATACGTTGAATGAGATGCTCCCGGATAGTGATCCGAGAAAAGCACACATCAATGAAGAACTGATCACGTATGTAGAAGACCGCAAAGGCCATGACCGCAGATATGCGATCGCACCGGACAAGATCAAAGCAGAGATCGGCTGGTATCCGGAGACGATGTTTGCAGAAGGCATCAAAAAGACGATCAAATGGTATTTTGAACACGAAGACTGGATGAAGAATGTGACAAGCGGTGACTATCAGAAATATTATGAGGAGATGTACCGCAAATAAGAAAGGATAACCATATGAAAGGAATTATATTAGCAGGCGGTTCCGGCACCAGACTGTATCCGCTGACCAAGGCGATCTCCAAACAGATCATGCCGGTATACGATAAACCGATGATTTATTATCCATTATCCACGCTGATGCTGGCAGGCATCCGTGAGATCCTGATCATTTCTACCGAGCGTGACCTTCCGGTATTTGAGGAACTGCTCGGAACAGGTGAGCAGCTTGGGCTTTCCATGTCCTATGCTGTACAGGATAAACCGCGCGGACTGGCAGATGCATTTATCATCGGAGCAGATTTTATCGGAGATGACAGCGTGGCACTGGTACTGGGAGACAATATTTTCTACGGACAGAGCTTTTCACAGGTGCTTGCACGTGCGGCAGCCAATAAAAAAGGTGCGACCATTTTCGGATATTATGTGCGTGATCCGAGAGAATATGGTGTGGTGGAGTTTGACGAAAACGGAAAGGCACTTTCTATCGAGGAGAAGCCGGAGCATCCGAAGTCCAATTATGCAGTCCCGGGACTGTACTTCTATGACAATGATGTGGTAGAGATCGCAAAGAATGTAAAACCTTCCGCACGCGGTGAGATTGAGATCACCAGCATCAACAACGAATATTTAAGAAGAGGAACGCTGCATGTGGAGACACTTGGCAGAGGCTTCGCATGGCTGGATACCGGCACACACGATGCACTGCTGGATGCGGCAGACTTTGTATCGGCATTCCAGAAACGCCAGGGACTTTATATTTCCTGCATTGAGGAGATTGCATATAAGAGAGGGTTTATCACGAAAGAACAGCTTGCAGAGCTGGCACAGCCGCTTCTCAAGACTGCTTACGGCCAGTATCTGCTGGAAATTGCGAAAGGACTTTAGGAGGGGCTCATGGGAAAGATCAAGGTAGAGACATGCGGGATCGAAGGACTGAAGGTGATCACACCGACGGTATTTGGCGATGAGCGTGGTTATTTTATGGAAACTTATCAGTACGAGGACTTTAAAGAAGCAGGTATTGATGTGAACTTTGTGCAGGATAATCAGTCTGCATCCAAAAAAGGTGTACTGCGCGGACTGCATTTCCAGATCAACTATCCGCAGGATAAGCTGGTACGCGTGATCCGCGGGGAAGTATTTGATGTGGCAGTGGATCTGCGTCCGGGTTCTGCTACTTACGGCAAATGGTTTGGCGTACACTTAAGTGAAGAAAATAAGAAACAGTTCTTTATTCCAAAGAATTTTGCACATGGATTTGTGGTACTTTCCGATTATGCGGAATTTGTCTACAAATGCAGTGATTTCTATCATCCGAATGACGAAGGCGGCATCCGCTATGATGATGAGGATATTGCTGTAGAATGGCCGATTCCGGAGGGGATGGAACTGATCATGTCTGACAAAGACAAAAAGTGGGGCGGACTGAAAGAGTACAGTGCTTCACGTGCAGGAGAGCAATAATATGAAAGAAAACCGGTCACTGCCCGCAGAGCTTTTAGCGGGCAGAACATTGATTTTTCAGCTTGCGAGAAATGATTTTAAAAAGAAATATGCCGGTTCCTACCTGGGAATCGTCTGGGCGTTTGTACAGCCGGTTGTGACGGTTATGGTCTACTGGTTTGTTTTTGGTATGATAAGAAGTTCATCACCAAGGCCGGTACCATTCGTACTGTGGCTGATCGCCGGACTGATTCCCTGGTTCTTTTTTCAGGACGGACTGACGAACGGAACGAATGCACTGCTGGAATACAACTATCTGGTCAAGAAGGTTGTATTCCAGATTGACATTCTGCCGATGGTCAAAGTTGTATCGGCGATGTTTGTACATCTGTTTTTTATTCTGGTTGCCCTGATCCTGTATACTGCGATGGGATATTATCCGACCATCTATACCATTCAGGTGATCTATTACACGTTCTGTGCCTTTGTGCTGATCCTGGGGATTTCCTATATGACAAGCTCGGTCGTTGTCTTTTTCCGCGACCTCACACAGGTGATCAACATTGCACTTCAGGTAGGTGTCTGGATGACACCGATCATGTGGGCAATGGAGGATCTTGGCATCACAGGCATACTTGCTTCCATCCTGAAGTTAAATCCGATGTTTTATATCGTGCAGGGATATCGCGATGCTTTTATTTATAAAGTATGGTTCTGGGAGCGTCCTGGCATCACTCTGTATTTCTGGGGATTTACCCTGGTATTCTGGCTGATCGGCACAAGACTGTTTGGCAAATTAAAGATACATTTTGCAGATGTTCTGTAAGAGATGAGGATCGAAGTCTATGAGTGAAATGGCAATTCAGGTAAAAGACCTGAGCAAAGTATACAAATTATATAACAAACCATCCGACCGCCTGAAGGAGACGCTGGGATTTCGTGTGGATGCAAAAGAACATTATGCATTGAAACATGTGAATTTTGAAGTGAAAAAGGGAGAGACGGTCGGAATCATCGGAACCAACGGCTCCGGGAAATCTACCATTCTCAAGATCATAACCGGTGTCTTGAATCCGACAGACGGAGAAGTAAACGTTGATGGACGTATCTCTGCATTACTGGAGCTTGGAGCCGGTTTTAATATGGAATATACCGGAATTGAAAATGTATATCTGAACGGGACGATGCTTGGATTCACAAAAGAAGAGATCGATGCGCGTCTGGAGAATATTCTGGAGTTTGCCGATATCGGTGAATTTGTCAATCAGCCGGTCAAATCCTACTCAAGCGGTATGTTTGTGCGCCTGGCATTTGCGGTTGCCATCAACATTGATCCGGAGATTCTGATCGTCGATGAGGCACTGTCGGTCGGCGATGTCTTTTTTCAGGCGAAATGTTACCGCAAGTTTGAGGATTTCAAAAAAGAAGGCAAGACGATTCTGTTTGTCAGCCACGATCTGGGCAGTATCACAAAATACTGCGACCGTGCCGTACTGCTTAATCAGGGTGAGAAGATTTTTGAAGGCACGCCAAAGGAAGCGGTTGACATTTACAAGAAGGTGCTGGTGCACCAGTTTGATCCTTCTGAGCTGGAGACAGACAGCCGTATGAATGATGTGGAAGATGTCAGTGCAAACTGGAAAGATTCGGTTGTGGTGAATCCGAAGCTGATCGAGTATGGTGAAAAGATCGCAGAGATCACCGATTATGCGATCCTCGATGACAAAGGACTGATCACAAATACGCTGATGAAGGGCAGTACTTTTTCAGTGCGCATGAAGGTTGATTTTCATGATGAGATCAAAGAGCCGATCTACGCGTTTACGATCAAAAATCTGCAGGGGATTGAGATCACCGGTACCAATACCATGTACGAGAAGGCGGATGTCAAAGGGAAAAAGGCAGGCGAAAGCCAGGAGGTCACTTTTACGCAGAAGCTGGATCTGCAGGGCGGGGAGTACCTGATCTCGCTTGGCTGTACGGGATACCGCAATGGTGAATTTGTGGTGTTTCACAGACTTTATGATGTCTGCAGCCTGACGGTGATCTCAGATCGCAATACCGTAGGCTACTATGATATGAATTCAAACGTAACGTTGGCCTGAAACGGGGGGAATTATGGCAAAGTTTAATCTGGATTATTACAGTGGGGAGAATTTTTACTCCGATGGAGATATTGAAAAAGAAATCCTGAAGATTGTCAGGACACAGGGAAGCTATGAAAATATGGATCAGGTTCCGTTTCCGGTTCTCTATCATCTTTCCAGAGTCCGGGAAAATATTCTGAACTGGTATCCGTTCCGGAAAGATGCCGCCTGTCTGGAGATCGGTTCCGGCTGCGGCGCGATCAGCGGACTGCTCTGCGAGAGAATGAAAAAGGTTGTATCCGTGGAGCTTTCCAAGCAGAGGGCAGATATCAATATGGCAAGGCATGAAAGGCTGCCGAATTTGGAGATCTGGGTTGGCAATCTAAATGATATGGTCTTTGGGGAAAAGTTTGATTATATTGTATTGAACGGTGTATTTGAATACGCACCGGGATTTACCGAGGGGGATCAGCCGTGTGAGACCTTTTTAAGCAACATCCGCAGGCTTTTAAAGCCGGACGGAGTGCTTCTGATCGCGATCGAGAACCGGTTCGGACTGAAATATTTTGCAGGTGCGCCGGAGGATCATACCAATGGTTATTTTGACGGCATTGCCGGATATCCGGAAAATCATTCCGTAAGGACTTTTTCCAAGGGAGAGTGGGAACGTCTGATGGAAGCCTGTGGTTTTTCTTATCATCGTTTCTATTATCCATATCCGGATTACAAGTTCCCACGGGAAGTTTTTACGGATGAGTCTTTGAAAGAACAAAAATATGGTCTGCCGACCTGGAACTTTACGAAATACCGTATGGCACTGTTTCGGGAGGGACAGGTGGCAGAGACGATACAGCAGGATGGGCAGATGGATTATTTTGCCAATTCTTTCCTGATCGAGATGAGCAGAAACCAGATCGATGCCGGACGAAAAGTGCTCTATGCCAAGATGAGTACCGACCGTGACCGTCATTTTTCTATTGCGACTACGATCGAGGAGAAAGATGGCAGAAAAATGGTTGTCAAACGTGCGATGACCGCGGAGGCAGAACGCCATCTGAAGAATATGATAAAACAGCCGGAAAAGCATGGCGGTTTTTGTGCAATGGCAGGCAAGGAGGTACCAGGCGGTATTGCCTATCCGTTTCTGGAGGAGGAAAGTCTTGCACAGCAGGCAAAGCGTGCCGTCTATGTACATGATATTGAGAAGATCAAAACACTGGTTCATCAGGTCTATCAGATGTGTCAGAAAGAAACAGATCAGGTGATACGGCATCAGATCAGGAGTCAGGAAATGTCCGGAAGAGAGCGAACAGAGTTTACACAGGTTTTTGGAACGGCAAAGATGCCGGAAAATCTGCAATGTATCGCACCGGCAAACATTGATCTGATCCTCGACAATATTTTTGAGAAGGACGGAAAGTACTGTGTGATCGACTGTGAATGGAGCTTTGATTTTCCGGTTCCGGTAAGTTTTATACTATGGCGTACCATAAATGAACTGTACAGCAGTTATCCGCAGTTTGAGCAGGAGTATCCGGCTGCAGAATTTCTAAAAGAATATGGCATTACGGGAGAAATGGCAGATACCTTCCGCAGATGGGGAACGTATTTTGCGGAGCATTATGTCGGTGCAAACCGGCTGATGAACTACAGCATTCCGGAGATCGGCATCTCTTTGGAAGAGTTCCGGCAGCGGTATCGTGAAAAGGAATGTCTGACCACTCAGCTTTTTGTAGATACGGGAAATGGATTCCGGGAAGAGGAGAAGCTGCAGGCGGAAACAATCCTCGAAGAAGGAAGATTTTCAGTTACGTTTGACCTGAAGGATTTTAAAAATTACAGGGCACTGCGCTTTGATCCTCTGGAAGGAAAGCCATGTATCTGCCAGATCGATCCGCAGGGCACCAGTGCAAAATTAAAAGCAGCCAATGCAGCCGGAAAAGTGGAAAAGGGAGATCTGTTCCTGACTGTCGATCCGGTTTATCAGGTGAACATAAAGGAGCAGCAGAAAACTTTGAAGATTGGCGGCATGATCACCGTACTTTCCATGGAAGAAGCACTGGAGCGTGCAAACGGACTGCTGGGCAAAAAAAACGGTCTCGCATTTTGGAGGAAATAGATGAAAAAAAGGACAGAAGCAGTAGATATCATTATTCCTGTGTACAATGGCTATGACGATCTTCAGCTTTGTATTCCGAGTGTATTAAAGCATACGGATCTGACAAAGCACAGAGTGATCCTGATCAATGACTGCAGCCCGGATGGGCGCATTGCCCCTTATCTGGATGGTCTTGCACAGGAGCATATTCTGGTACTGCACAATGAAAAAAACATGGGGTTTTCGGCGAATGTGAACAAAGGAATGGCGCAGAGTACAGATCGGGATGTGCTGCTGCTCAATTCTGATACGATCGTCACGGCAGGCTGGCTGGAAAAGATCGCTGCCTGTGCATACCGGGAAGAGAGCATCGGAACGGTGACACCATTATCCAACAGTGCCACTTTATGCTCCGTGCCGGTCATGTGCCAGGACAATCCGGTTCCGGAAAATGTGACCGTCGATGAGTATGCCGGACTGATCGAAGCGTGCAGCCTGAAACGTTATCCGACGATCACCGTTGCAGTCGGATTCTGCATGTACATCAAGCGCGCTTTGATCGATGCCATCGGTGTGTTTGATGCCAAAACCTTCGGCAGAGGTTACGGGGAAGAAAATGATTTCTGCAACCGGGCACAGCAGGCAGGCTATCATCATGTCATGTGTGACGATACGTTTGTCTACCACAAGGGAACGGCTTCCTTTGATACCGAAGATAAAAAGAAGCTTCTGGAAGAACACGAAGCGATTTTAAACGAACGCTACCCGTCCCAGATGGAGCAGAACCATCTGTACTGTATGGAGAATCCGGATCAGGAGATCCGTGACAATATCAACATGTATACGAAGCTTCATAATGGCAGACAGAACATTCTCTATCTGCTTCACCTGGATTTTCAGGAAGGAGCCTTTAACAACATTGGCGGCACGCAGATCCACGTAAAAGAACTGACGATGGCATTGCGTGATGAATACAATGTGTTTGTGGCAGCGCGCGACGGGGAATACCTGCGCCTGACGATCTATACCGAGCAGGAAGAGATCTCGCTGAAATTCGAGATCGGGGAGGCACCGCAGTTCCCGGTATTCCATGATGAGAATCTGCGCCGGATCTATGAACAGATTCTTCTGGCATTTGATATTGATATGGTGCATATTCAACATTCACAGGATCTGACGCTGGATCTGTATTTTGCGGCAGAGCGTTTCGGGATTCCGGTGATCGCGACCATTCACGATTTTTATTATGCGTGTCCTACCATCATTCTGTTAGATCAGAATAACAGGTTCTGCCAGCCACAGGATGAACTGCTTTTAGGAGAGCAGTGCCGGCAGCGCTGCAAAGAATGTCTCCGCCAGAAAAAGGATATCGCACCGCAGGTCGATTATCTGAAGACGGGAAAATAAAAAAGCACTTTCGCTGTGCAGGAAACTGATCTTTCCATCGGCAAGTGCCAGAGATATCATGCTTTCGTATTTTCCGGATCTGAAGGAAAAATGTATGGTTATCGGGCACGGGGAGGATAAACTGGAGCGGGATATCATCCATGTGCCTTCTCCGGAAAAATTCCAGAAAAATGCCGGACTTCATGTGCGCCTTGACCGCGTGCCGGGGGCAGACCAGGGTTTGAATGACATCAAGGGCTGGGCATATCTGGAAGGTGTGCCAAACGAAGAAACCAAGATTTATGTGGAGTTTACCGACAGCAAAGGACGCAAGGACTGCTTTCTGGCAAACAAAGTGCCGCGCCCGGATATTGTAGATGCCTTTGGAGCACCGGAGGCACTGATGTGCGGTATGGATCTTCGCATCAGCACCAGAAAACTGGCAGACGGACCGGTAAAGATTAAGATTTTTGTAAAACACAAAGCTGTTTTCTATACAGACGGACAGACCGTAAAAGGTGATTACCGCCACCGTTTTGGCAAGCGGGGACGCCTGAACGTGGCATTTCTTGGCGGTATGGTTCCGCAAAAAGGAAGTTTGATGGCGAGGGAACTGATTCCGATGGATAAAGGCGGCATTAACTGGTTTGTCCTTGGTGCTATCGGTGATAAAAGGATACTGGAGATTTCGCAGGAGAACTGTTTCTTCAGTTCTGCCTATAAAAAAGATGAACTGCCGCAGCTTCTGGAGGATAATGAGATCGATGTAGTATGTATTCTTCCAATCTGGCCGGAGACGTTCAGTTATACCGTATCCGAGGCATGGCTGAACGGTATTCCGATCGTGGCAACCGATATCGGGGCAGTCGGAGAGCGTATACGCAGAACAGGCGGAGGATGGCTGGTAGCACCGGATGCACAGCCGGATGAGATCATACAGCTTCTGCATCATATCATGGATCATCCGGAGGAGTATCAGGAGAAAAAAGAGATTGTGGAAAGCATGGATATGAAATCCGTGGAGCAGATGTGTGAGGAATACCGCAGATTTTACCGTGAAATGCTGGAATTTACGGAAAAAGATCTTCCGATTGAAAAAACAGACCGCGATTTTATTTTCCAGGCTCTGGCTCTTGGAGATCCGTCTGTCAGCGGCAGCGGCGCAGTGGCCTCCATGAACCGCCTGAAAAAGGAAAATGCTGCCCTGAAGGCTTCAATTGAAGTGATGAAAGGAACAATTTCTTATAAAATGGCAAGAAAAATTTCAGATGCGAAAATACCGTTTAAAGAACAGATGAAGCGCTTGATTCACCGGAAATAAAAGTTATTGTTGAGACCGTTTTGTATTTTTCCTTTTCCTGTAAAATAAGATAAATAAATCAGGATTGTAAAGGAGTAAAGTAGAAATGAAGATTCGCAAGGCAGAGAAAAAGGACATTCCAAGAATTCTTGTACTGTTGGGGCAGGTATTACAGATACATTCAGAGATCCGTCCAGATATTTTTATACCAGGCACTACGAAATACACCTCCTGCGAGCTGACGGAGCTATTGGAGAAGGAGGACCATCCCATCTACGTTGCCGCAGACGAGGACGATCTGTGCATGGGCTATGTATTCTGTCAACTTAAGGAGCAGCCATTTTCCACTAATATGGTGCCCTTTAAAACATTGTTTATCGATGACCTTTGCGTTGACAAGCAGACACGGGGGCAGCATATAGGGGAAAGCCTGTTTGAATATGTGAAACAACGGGCAAAAGAACTGGGCTGCTATGAAGTAACCCTGAACGTTTGGGCAGGCAACACTTCGGCAGAGCACTTTTATGAAAAAATGGGAATGAAAACAAAAGAACGGCAGATGGAATATATCCTGTGAGCGAATGCCACCGGAGAAGTAGTTTACACATAATGCGGCTATTTCTCCTGGTGGTTTTTAAATCCTTTTCCGCTTCCCAACAATCAATACGAAGCATACGATCCAGATAAAGGCGCAGAACAAGCTGACATACATGCCGGTTCGCATATAAGGAGCATGGTAAGTGAAAGAAAAACGGTGCTCCCCGGAGCCGACAGGAATGCTGACAAATCCGGCATCTGTTCGCAGGATTTCAGTTTCGATGCTATCCACAGAAGCAGTCCAGCCTTTCTCATAAGGGATCGGCAGGAAAAGGAAACCGGCATTTTCTGCATTTACGGTTCCAGAGAGCTGGCTGTCGTTTGCGGTGTCTGCAAGAGATATCTGGGCACCGTTATAAGAAGAAACATTTTCTTTTGAACCGTACAGCTTCAGATTGGTGATGCTGCCGGTAAAAGCGCCGCCGTAGCGTGATAAGACAATCGAGTCAGCAGTGACCGGAACGGCGATCTGCACATGCTTTTTCTTTTTTGCAGAAGTGCGGAAATGGTATTCCAAAGGCTGGTCTGGATTTACCGTAATATCGCTGACAGTCGGTGTTTTGATATCAAATTCCAGGTAAACGCGCTGATAGCCATCCAGCGTGGCGCGATCAAGTGGAATGGTGACAGAGTCCCCGCCGTCGGCAGTCATATCAGCAAGATTGGAAGGGATTTCTTCCAGGGCGTAGGAGCGTTTCAGTTTCTGCGCCGTTTTTAATTTGCTTCCGGTTATTTCTTTTGCAAGTGCAGCGGTGTCTGCAGCTTCGTCATCAGTCTGAAGCAGGATATTTTCCAGAAGAAGCCGCTCCAGATCCAGAGAAGAAGTATCCTTCAGTACGGAAGCATCTCCGGAACTGGTATAGAAACGCGCAAAAGAGGTCACATACGTATTCTGATAAATGTAGATGCCGCCGCACTGCTTCAGGAGCGTAAAGCCAGGCAGTGTCAGGTCTGCATTTTTGGAAAGAACGTATTTGATGCCAAACAGCGAGCTGTAACCAGTATAATAGCCAATCTGCCGCCAGGTATATTCATGTTCTGCCATGATCGGCATATTTGGTGTGACCAGATCGATAAATTCCTGAATGTAACGGTTTGGTGTAGAGTTGTAGGTGCTGATGCCGCGGTAATACTGTGCCAGTCCGTCCATACAGTAGCTTCCGCTGCAGTAGTCCTTTTCCACGCGGTACAGGGAAGTGTCTGTTGTTTTCAGATAATCCAGTGCCTCTGCAACATCCGGATCATACAGTCCGCCCCAGTAAGAAGCATCGCTGACCCGGAGAGTATCCCGGTCGTTGTAGCAGGCATAGCCTTCCAGGATCAGACTGGAGGCACACAGAAGGAGCAGGCAGGAGACCATCATACGGCGTGTTTTCTTTCCGTGTTTTTTATATCCGGCAAACAGGACGGCTGCCATGGAAAGGGAAAGCAGAAGCAGCCAGATGGCATTTCGTTTCAGAAGTACTTCGGTTGTTTCACGCAGTGCCAGAAGATGGGCAGCCAGAATGAGAACTGTCGAAAGTACCAGAGCGGTTTTGCAGCAGATCCGTTTCAGCCAGAGCTGGTCGAGCGAAAAGGCACACATCAGCGCCACAAGCGGCATGAACAGAAAAGAGTGTCTGGAAAACGGATAGGCAAACGCATTAAAAACAGAAGCACCTGCCCTGGTAAACAAAGAGATCAGGGCAAACAGGACGAATAAATACTGAACCACCTTCCTTTTTCTGGCGGCAGACTGGCGGTGGATCGTAAACAGATACGAAAAGCCGAGCAGTACCGCAAGGGAGGTAAAGAACAGCACCGGAGCTTCATAAAAGTTCGAATAGCCGTTGTAATCGCGGATACCCTGAAACGTGGTGGAAAAGATACGCAGAAATGCGGTCTTGTAAAAGTCCAGGCTGTACGGGGACAGGTATCCGGCAAATCGCTGCAAAAAGGATACGTCCGAGTCCAGACGGCTCGATATGGTGAGCAGGTAGTATGCCATTGGCAGAAAAACAATCATGCCGACCCCGATGCCAAGCAAAAGAGAAGCACAGTGAAAGAAAAACTGGCGTATGCGGCTCTTTTTGCTGCCGTCCTCCATGATCAGACGTCCTGTCAGATAGACACCGGAGAGCAACAGGGACATATAGGACATATAGACGCTGCTGCACACCATCACAGCCACCAGCAGCGGCAGGGAAAGGCTGAAATGCTTTCTGCGGATTGCCCGCTCCAGCAGACACAGCAGCAGAGGCAGAAATACCACGAAAGCACCGAACTGATAATGCTGTCCCCAGACCATCATATAACCACACAGTCCATATATATAGGAAGCGATTACTTTGGAAGATTCCGAAAAAGAGAAGCAGTCAAGGAACAGATAGCAGAAAGTGCCTGCCAGCAGGATCTCCAAAAGGATCAGATAAACCAGGAGGCCGGCAAGGTGTCCCGTTCCAAGGATCATTCCGCCAAGATAGATCAGCATCAGGAACGGATTGAACAGGTTCAGGGCGAGCATGCTGGTGCCAAAGCCATTGTAGGAATCCCACATGGACAGGCTTCCGTTTCGAAGATGATTTACAATCGTAGCATACTGCATCAGGTACTGTTGTCTGGTGTCAGAACCGGCATCTGAAAAAACAGCAAGCTGATCGCCAAAAAGAAACGGGAAAAAAATAATCAGACAGCTAAGGGCTGTCAGTCCCCAGAGCGCCAGAAGAGAGCGCGTCTGTTTTTTTGCAGTCAGATTTTTCATTGTATTCATAAAAAACTCCATTCTCTTCAAGGTTCAAGTCCGGGATGTGCCAGACTTTTTTCTTCATCATACCACAGATCAGGAGAGGTCTGCAATCAAAAACCGGTACTTGACAGAAAAGCTTCCTCTATACTATAGTGTACAGAGACAGAAAAGGTGCAGATACCATGGAAAAGAGAAGAAATGATGGTACAGGAGGAAAAGATGATAAATTTTAATATACCCCCATTTACGGGGAAAGAAACAGAATACATGAAACAGGCGGTCGATGCAGGAAAGATCAGCGGAGACGGTATGTTCACCAAAAAGTGTGCAGGATGGATGAAAGAGCGTTTTGCAGTAAAAGAGGCGCTTCTGACGACTTCCTGCACACATGCTCTGGAAATGGCAGCACGCCTGACCGGAATCCAGCCGGGAGAAGAAGTGATCCTTCCATCGTATACATTCTGTTCTACCGCAGATGCTTTTGTGCAGATGGGAGCAAAACTGGTCTTTGTCGATGTCCGCCCGGATACGATGAATCTGGATGAGCGTCTGATCGAAGATGCAGTCACCGAAAAAACAAGAGTGATCGTACCGGTTCATTATGCGGGCGTAGCCTGTGCGATGGATGAGATCATGGACATTGCCGCAAGACATCACCTTCAGGTGGTGGAGGATGCCGCACAGGGTGTGGATGCCTGTTATAAAGGGAAAGCACTTGGCACGATCGGTGATTACGGCTGCTACAGCTTCCATGAGACAAAGAATTTCTCCATGGGGGAAGGCGGTGCGATCGTATTTAATAAAGAAGATCAGATCGGGGCGGCAGAGATCCTGCGCGAGAAAGGAACCAACCGCAGCAAATTTTTCCGTGGGCAGATCGATAAATATACCTGGGTAGACTATGGATCTTCTTATCTTCCAAGTGACCTCAATGCGGCATACCTTTGGGCACAGCTTGAGATGGCAGATGCGATCACGGCAGACCGTATGGCAACGTTTGATTTTTATCAGGAGAGTTTAAAAGAGCTGGCAGATGACGGATATC
>OHKK01000857.1_pt1 | contig 13361 bp, 7 predicted proteins | sample 1568811 | NCBI WGS metagenome assembly OHKK01 (sample SAMEA3879568, study PRJEB24766) | human gut metagenome | biome: human-associated habitat; feature: feces | place: USA | collected 1985/1987
TGACTTTACGAGTGGTTACTGGGGAGACAGCATGAACATGGAAGGCCAGATCACCTCAACGGCTTCCCAGAACATCTATCTTTCCGACAGCCAGACCATTTCCCAGGTTCTCGTCAAAGAGGGCGATGTGGTAAATGCCGGAGACACGCTGATGACATACGATACCAGCATGATCGAGCTGGATCTGGAAACGCAGCAGTTACAGCTTGCACAGACAAAGCTGAAAATCCAGCAGAGTGAAAAAGAACTGGAAAAGCTGAAAAAGACAAAACCGGTATCGGATACCCCGCTGGATCCGGTGGAGCCGGATTTCCCGGATTTCCCGGATTTTCCAGATGAACCCATCGATCCGGATTTCCCGGACGAACCGATTCCGACCCCAGAACCGGAGCCGACGTACGAGGATGCTGTTCTGTACAGCAGTACGAATAAGCTTGTATTTGGTTCCAAACCATACAAAGGAGAAGGAACGCAGGAAGACCCATACACCTATCTCTGCGCACCGGGAACAGTCCTAACAGGCGGATTCCTGAATCAGATGGCAGGATACGCGGATGAAAAGGGAACGAAAAAAGAAGAGGACAGCGAAGGATACTGGTTCCGCCTGGAGATTCATGAGGAAAACAAAGCCGCAGAGGCGCTGGAAACCGTGTGGGAGCAGGATGGAACGAAGATTGCGAAAGCATACGAGACTTCGTATGAAGCAGTCCTGAGTCTGAAAGAATCCGAGTCGGCGGATGCACCGGAAGTAAAAATTACCACGCCGCTTGCCAACACAGAGGTGGCAGAGGGCGGCGGGCTGAAGCTGAAAATCGGAATCAATGAGAAGAAAGATACCGAAGAGAAGCCGGATGAGAAAGCTGACGATAAAACGGATGATAAAACCGAGAGTCCGTCCGAGGACGATGTGACACAGCCGGGTGAAGCCGGAAATGGAAGCGGAGAGACAGACGATTCCACGGAAAACACCGAAACGGATGTCACTTACACATACGTCTGGAAACACAACGGAAAGACAATCGACGGAGATTTTAAGGATACTTACACAAAAGAAAACATCACAAAAGAGGATGCCGGAATCTATACAGTAGAAGTGACAGCGAAAAATGACAAGGGTACTTCCATGGCAGTCAGCACTGCAAATGTGGCGGTAAAAGAAGGAACGATTACCCCGACACCAAGTGTAACTCCGACCCCGAGCGTTACGCCGGGACCGAGTGTAACTCCAGAGCCGACCGTCAGCCCGGAACCAAGTACAACACCGATTCCGACCACAGAGCCGGTTCCAACAGAAACTCCGGTGCCGAGCGAGACCCCAGTTCCGACGGAAACGCCGACGCCGACCGAAGCCCCGGCAGAACCGGAAGCGGAACCGCAGAGCGAAGATGCGCCGGAAGCAGTGCAGACGACAGCAAAAACCGTATTCTACGGTGAAAAAGCATCGGTACAGTCCCTCTTTACATCATCCACAGGAAGCAGCGCAAATAACAATACTTCTTCCGGTGATGATACCCAGATGACCTACACAAAAGATGAGCTGAAAAAAGCTATCAGCGAAAAAGAGAGCCAGATCCGTGGTCTGAAGCTGGATCAGAAGGAAGAGGAACTCAAAGTCAAAAATACGCAGAAATCCCTGGATTCCCAGACCGTAAAAGCGACGATCAGCGGTGTGGTAAAGAAGGTTGGAAATGCAGAAAACCCGTCCAACGACGGAAGCGCCTTTATCCAGGTCAGTGGAAACGAAGGTCTGTACGTGCGCGGCTACTTAAGCGAGACGTATCTCGATCAGGTAAAAGTCGGCGATGAACTCAACGTGACTTCTTGGTCTTCGGGTGCTTTTGCAGCGGCAACCGTAACCGAGATTTCTCCGTACCCGACAACAAGCTACATGTCCTACAGCGAGACACCAGCCTCCTTCTACCCGTTCACAGCCGTTATCCCGGAGGGCGGAGAAGGTTTTGAAAACGGCGACTGGATCGAGATTGCAATCACTGTCGGAAACGATGTAGAAAACGGCAACGGCCTGTACGTCAGCAAAGAATTCATCCGCGAGGAAAACGGACAGAAATTCGTTTATATCCGGGATGAAAATGATAAATTAAAGAAACAGAATGTGGTAACCGGAAAACTTCTGTGGGGCAGCTATTACGAAGTGAAGAGCGGTCTTTCCGAAGAGGATTACATTGCATTCCCGTACGGCAAAACCGTGGTGGAAGGCGCAGACACGAAGGAATCCAGTTCATCGGATTATTACAACAGTTAAGGAGGCGCACCATGTTAGAAAATGTAAGACTTTCCTTTCAGGGAATCTGGTCACACAAAATGCGTTCCTTCCTGACGATGCTGGGTATTATCATCGGAATTGCGTCGATCATTTCGATTGTCTCCACGATCAAGGGAACGAATGAGCAGATCAAACAGAACCTGATCGGAGCTGGAAACAACAACGTGACCGTCAGCTTAAAGCAGGGCGACGGTGATTACTGGATGGACAACGGACTGCCAAGCGGCGTGTCGAAACTGTCCGGTGATCAGAAAAAGCGGATCCGCGAGCAGGATCAGGCGGAAAATGCATCGTTTTACACCGAAAGAACGTATGTGAGCGGCATCGCAAAAGGAAACACAACACTGGACAGTGCGAAGGCGCTTGGCGTGGATGAAAATTATCTGTCGACGTGCGGATATCAGATTTATCAGGGACGCGGCTTTGTGGAGAGCGATTTCTCGAAGACCCACAAAGTTGTCCTCCTCGACGATACCGCAGTGCTGACACTCTTCCCGGATGAGTCGCCGGTCGGCAAAACGATCGAGATCATGGGAGAGCCGTTCACGGTGATCGGCGTGATCAAAAAAGCCGATTCGTTCCAGCCGGTCATCAATTCCAGGGAGGACTACTATACGTACAATCAGGAATCCTATCCGCTGGTGCTGATGCCGGATGTCTGCTGGCCGATCGTATTCCAGTATGATGAGCCGGAAAATGCCGTTGTGATGGCAAAAACGACCGAGGATATGAGCACGGTGGGAAAGACAACAGCGGATATCATGAACGAATCCGTGACCAATACAACCGATTCTCTTTCCTATCAGGCAGAGGATCTGCTGGAGAAAGCAAAGAGTCTGCAGGAGTTAGGCCAGAGCACGAACCAGCAGCTGATCTGGATCGCGAGCATTTCGCTTCTGGTCGGCGGTATCGGTGTTATGAATATTATGCTGGTATCTGTAACGGAACGTACAAGCGAGATCGGCCTGAAAAAGGCGATCGGAGCAAGAAAACGCAGAATTCTGTTCCAGTTCCTGACCGAGGCGGCGGTGCTCACCAGCATCGGCGGACTGCTCGGCGTGCTGGGCGGCATTATCATGGCACAGGTGATTTCGAGGGTATCGCAGACGCCTGTGGCGATCAGTATTCCGGCAATCATTTTCTCCGTGGTCTTCTCCATGGTGATCGGTATCGTATTCGGACTGCTGCCGTCGGTAAAAGCAGCGAACCTGAATCCGATCGATGCGCTGCGAAGAGAATAGAACAAAAAAGAGTTGAAAAATCCGTGCGGGTACAGCGTAGGTGCTGGATCCGTGCGGATTTTTTGTGCGGCGTGTGCGGATGAAACTTAAGATCTTTACTTTTTGCGGAAAGTCGGTTATACTGGAAAATAAGCGCAATTTGCGGCGCAGCAAAGAGGCATTCGAGTTTCGGATTCGGTATGTTTATGAAAATATAAGAAAGATTCAAAGACATTTCACATTCGTCTATGGTATAATCAAACAAGAGTATGACCAACGAAAAGGAGTATACGCGAATGAATATTTTGTTTTTTATCACACCGAAGAGTGAAACGGCTTATCTGTATGACGACTGCTCACTTCGGCAGGCCATCGAGAAGATCGAATATCATAAATACACGGCGGTTCCGGTACTGAACAAAAAGGGCTGCTACGTGGGAACACTGACGGAAGGAGATCTGCTCCGCATCATAAAAGAACGGTATCTGCTGAATTACCATGAAGCAGAGGATATCCCGCTCTGGCAGGTTCCAAAACGGTGGAATTATGAGTCCGTCAACATCAACAGCAACATCGAGGACCTGATCGAGATGTCCATGCGGCAGAATTTCGTTCCAGTTGTGGATGACGAGGGAATCTTCATCGGCATCATCCGAAGAAGAGATATCATCCAGTACTGTTATCAGAAAAGCGGCATCAAAGAAGAGGAAGAAGCCCGGCGCAGCGCGCGGAAACAAAACGCAGAACAGATGATTCTGCAGTAAAGAAGAAAATGAGGGAAACATTATGAAAAAACTGATCGATCTTATCCAGGAAGAGCTGGTAAAAGCCTTTACCGCTGCGGAGATGGACCCGTCCTATGCAAGGGTTTCCGTTTCCAACCGCCCGGATCTGTGCGAATACCAGTGCAACGGCGCAATGGCAGCTGCAAAAGCATACCACAAAGCACCGATCCAGCTGGCTGAAGCAGTTGTAGAAAAAGTGACCGATCACAGCGTGATCGGTGAAATTGAAGCCGTAAAACCGGGATTCATCAACCTGAAAATCAACCCGGAATTTCTGGCAGATTATCTTTCCAAAATGCAGAACGATGAAGATCTTTCTGTAGAAAAAGCAAAAAATCCGAAAACCATCATCGTAGATTACGGCGGAGCAAACGTGGCAAAACCGCTTCACGTCGGCCATCTCCGTTCCGCGATCATCGGGGAAAGCATTAAGCGTATGGGACGCTTCATGGGCCACAACATGATCGGTGACGTTCATCTTGGAGACTGGGGTCTGCAGATGGGACTGATCATCACCGAGCTGCAGGAGCGCCATCCGGAGCTTGTTTATTTTGATGAGTCCTTTACGGGAGAGTACCCGGAGGAAGCACCGTTTACGATCAGCGAGCTCGAGGAGATTTATCCTTGCGCAAGCGGCAAATCGAAAGAGGACGAGGACTATAAGAAACGTGCACTCGAGGCAACGAGAGAGCTGCAGCAGGGCAGAAGAGGATATCGTGCGATCTGGAAACACATTATGAACGTTTCTGTTGCCGATCTGAAAAAGAACTATGGAAACCTCGACGTTCATTTCGATCTGTGGATGGGTGAGTCCGATGCACAGGAGTACATTCCAGACATGGTAGATTACCTGAAAGACAATGGTTATGCACATTATGACCAGGGCGCACTCGTTGTTGATGTCAAAGAAGAGACAGACACAAAAGAGATCCCGCCGTGCATGATCTTAAAATCCGATGGGGCAGCTCTGTATGATACGACAGACCTGGCAACCATCATCCAGCGTATGAAACTGTACAAGCCGGACGAGATCTGCTATCTGGCAGACAAACGTCAGGAGCTTCACTTCGTACAGTGTTTCCGCTGTGCAAGAAAAGCAAAACTGGTGAATGATGATACCGTTCTTTCCTTTATCGGCTTTGGTACCATGAACGGAAAAGACGGAAAACCGTTCAAGACCCGTGAGGGCGGCGTTATGCGTCTGGAGCGTCTGATCGGCGAGATCAACGATGAGATGTATCAGAAGATCGTGGAGAACCGCAGCGTAAAAGATACGGATGCAAGAGGAACGGCACAGATTGTCGGACTGTCTGCTATTAAATACGGTGACCTGTCCAACCAGGCATCGAAAGATTATGTATTCGATGTTGAGAGATTTACTTCCTTCGAGGGAAACACCGGTCCGTACATCCTGTACACGATCGTTCGTACAAAATCCATCCTCGGAAAATATAAAGAAGAGGGAAATGAACTGAAGAAAGGCGCACTTCTGGCACCGAAGAGCGACAGCGAGAAAGCTCTGATGCTTTCCGTATCCCGTTTCAACGGCGTTGTGGAGAACGCATTCGAGGAGAAAGCACCGCATAAGATCTGTGCTTATATCTACGAGCTTGCAAACGAGTTCAACCATTTCTACCACGAGACCAAGATCTTAAGTGAGCAGGATGAGGCAAGAAAAGCATCTTACCTGGCACTGCTGGATCTTGTCCGCGAGGTACTTGAGACCTGCATCGACCTGCTGGGATTCTCGGCACCGGAACGGATGTAAGATTCGTCAAGAGGGAAAAAATAGATAAAAAACAGGCGATTTTTTTGGCAGCCGTCGGCTTCTGTAGTTCTTGCGGAAACGGCGGCTGTTGTGTTATACTTACATCACGATTTTTCATCCGCTTGGACATTCGTCCTGAAAAATCGATTCTATATTACTCTATCGAAGAGCCATTCGGCTCAATTTATATCCATGTACAAAAACAGAATATCGGACTGACAAACACTTTGACGTAAAAAGAGGAGGCGGGATCATTGGAAAAGTAGAACTTCCGGGAGGGAAGTATCGCCTGCTGTCAGTGCTCGGAAGAGGGGCAACGTCTGTCGTTTATCTTGCAGAGAAAACTGGATCCGGAAAGCGGTATGCAGTCAAGGTAAGTATATGTGACAGGGAAAAACTGCGCCGGGAAGCGTTTCTTTTACAGAAGTTTTCATATCCCGGGATTCCCTGTGCGGTGGAACTTCTGGAAAGTGGGACAAAAAGCTTTCTGGTGATGGAAGCTGTAAACGGAAAATCTATCGGACAGCGTATGCGTAAGGGAGAACGGTTTTCCAGCCGGGAAATTCTGAAAACGGGAATTGCCCTGAGCGGGATTCTCTGTTATCTCCATGCACAGAACCCGCCGGTTTTCTACCGGGATCTGAAGCCGGACAACGTGATGATAACAGAGCGTGGTGAAATATACCTTGTGGATTTCGGTGCAGCCGGAACAGAAGAAACGGGTGTGGAAGTCCGTTATGGAACCCGCGGTTATGCAGCGCCGGAGCAGTATGACGGGAAGTGTGACGCCCGTTCCGATCTTTATGCACTCGGCGCACTGCTTGCGGCAATGGCGAAGCATGCGAAAAAGCGGCAGAAAAGAGGACTCTGGCGGGTGATGGAAAAGTGTATGCAGAAAAAGCCGGAGGAGCGGTATGCGTCTGCCGGAGAAGTCAAAAAGGCACTGCGGCGGCTGGAAAGAAAGCAAAAAGGCAGGAAGACTCTGCGGATCTTTGCAGTTTTTGCTTTTCTGACAGGAGGAGCGGCTGCGGTTGCCAGCAGGATGCCATGGGGGCAGTTTCCGGCGGCAGACGAATGGGAGGAGCAGGGAGATCTCTGGTTCTGCGGAAATCCGGTGGAAGAAGGCAGTCTGCCGAACTACCAGAAAGCGCGGGAAGCGTTCTTAAAGGCAGACCATCTCAGTCAGGCGGGGCGTGTGGAGCAGGAACTTGTGGAATACTGTCTGGCGGATGATGCGGCAAGGGAAAAAATGCAGATGGAGCCATTGCTGGCTGAATTTTATGATGACACGCAGCAGGAGCCGGAAAAGGAAAAACGCTGCCGCAGATATCTTGCTGTTGCAGGAATGTATTTCAGTTTTTCCGAAGAACTGGCGCGTGAAAATGACACAGACGCCATGCGGAAAGGAATCGAAGTGCTGGAAAAGGCCGCAGGCGAGAATATGGAGGGGCAGTGGGAGGCGGTTATCTGGCAGAGACTGGCGGATGCGTGCTATCTTGGCGGAAAATCCGGGGATGGGGAAAGAGAACAGGACTGGTGCCAGGAGAGTTTTCTCTATTACGAACGGCTTCTGTGCAGCAGACAGGATGGAAACCGGCGGAAAAATCTGCTCAGGGCCGCAGAGCTGGCACTTCAGTTCGACATGCAGGAAAAAGCAGAACAGTACCTCAACGAGGCCGCAGAAATTCCGGGAATGGAGGAGGATATTTTTTATCAGCAGATCAGAAAAAGATGGGAGGAAGCAGGATGAGAAAAAAGACCATATGCGCAATGATGACAGGATTCCTGGCAGTCCAGGGAATCGAAGTCCACGCGGAGACACAGCAGACGACAGGCGAGGCCGCAAGTGCGGTGGAAAGCGTGGAATTAGAAGCTGAAATCATCGAGAACAGTGATGTGACAGATGCAGACGGGAAAGCCGGACCGGAGGAACTGCTGCCGGACGAAAAGTCAGAAGAAGAACCGCCTATAGAAGAGAAACCAGAGCAGGAACCAGAGCCGCCGGAAGAGAAAACAGATCCGGCAGAGACCGGAAAGAAAGAGAAAGAAGGAGAAGAAAAAATGCTTCCCCCGACGGTAATTCCGGATCCGGAGAAAGAACCAGCGGAAAGGTGGGAAGAAGAGGAGAAAGAAATTTCGGAAGATTCAGAATCGGGGAAGCCAGGAGAATTGCCGGAGGCAGGAGATATGGGTTCCGGGGAATCGGAATCAGAGGAAGGATGTGAAGAAACAGATACAAAAGAATCAGAGACAGAAGAGTCAGATTCGGAGAGAACGGATTTTGGAGAAATGGACACAGAAAAACCAGATTATGAAGATACAGGTTCAGAAAAATCCGGAACGGAAAATTTGATGCCAGAAGATCCGGAACCGGAAAAGCCTGATATGGAAGAAACGAAGCAGGAATCTCCGTCAACCGAAAAAGAGTCAGAAAATCAAACCTCGGAAACAAAAGCACCAGAAAAAGAGGAGCCTACCGTAATGCCAGATGCCGGAAAGTCAAACACAGAAAAGCAGGAACAAACGGGGCCCGGGCAATCGTCTCCGGAGAAAGAAGAACTCAAAACAGACGAACAGCTGCCCGTTGCTGCAGCCACGCCCGAGGAGGTGACCCAAGATCCAGATGATATTCCGCTACAAACAGAAGAAAGCAGTCCTCCGCCTGCCGAAACTCCATCTAAGAGTGCCGGGGAGGAGCCATCTCAAATACGGCCGCAGATCATCGCCGATTTCGTATTATCACAGATAGCAGACGAAGATTTCGAAGCGCCGAACCCCCTGATTATCCGCCCGGCCGACACCAGCGTCGAAATAGATCCCGGTTATACCCCGGAAATTCTGCTCGAGGGAGCCGCCGACACGGCTGAAATTCTTTCCTGCATGGTAAATGGCTCCGAAGCCGAATATGAATGGAAAGAAAACAAAATCTGTCTGAAAGCCGAGAGCCTTTCCGAAGGCTACAACCGCATCACTGTAAAAGTGCGTGGCGCAGACGGCATTGTTCGAACCATGAAACCGTGGGAAGTCAACGTGAAACCAAAAACTTCCACACTTGTCAGCCAAAGAACCAGCCAGAAACCAAAAGGAACCCGCCTCTGGCAGTCCCTGAGGCGCCTCTGGAACCTGATTCGTGCCATTGCCGAAATTCAGAATCAGACCACCCGCTATCTGCGTGCACTCTGCAGAAAATAGCCTGATCCGGTTTTGTTTGTATTTCTAATTTCGATATGCTAGAATAAAAGACATGTCATACGATAAAAAAGTAAAAGAGGAAATAAGAGTATGTATTATTTGATCTGGACGGAACCCTGACCGATTCCGGTCCTGGAATTACAAGATGCGTACAGTATGCGCTGGCATCCTTTGGCATCGAAGAGCCGGATCTGGAAAAACTGAACTGTTACGTGGGACCGCCGCTTCTGGAATCTTTCATGAATTTTGCAGGCCTTGGCTGCGAAGAAGCACAGCAGGCCATCACAAAATACCGGGAGCGGTACGAGGCAGAGGGCATTTTTGAAAATGAAGTATACGAGGGAATCCCGGAGGTTCTGGCGTATCTGAAAGAGAAGGGAAAAATTCTGGCGGTAGCATCGTCCAAACCGGAAAAATACGTGGAGCAGATCCTGGAGCATTTCGAAATCAGAAAGTATTTTACCGTAGTAACCGGTTCAGAAATGAACGAAACCAGAACCGACAAAGGAGAAGTCATCGCAGAGACGCTGCGCCGACTCGGAGCAGAAGACAGCCGTTCCGACGTGGTGATGGTTGGTGACAGAAGCTATGACGTAATCGGGGCAAGAGAAAACGGACTGCTCTGTGTCGGCGTATCGTATGGGTACGGCGGAAGAGAAGAACTCGAGGCAGCAGGTGCCGCAAAGGTATGTGATACACCGGAAGAACTGAAACTGCTGGCGGAGGATCCGAAAGAAGAGAAGAAAAGACGCGACCGCATCAAAAAAATGAAGCCGGAGCGTATCCCGTGGCTGACAAGAGGAGAAAGTGGAACAGGAATCTTTGCGCCGAAAGAGAAAAAAGCAGAGAATATAAAAGAAAAAAGGACAGCGAAAACAGAGCCAAAAACGGAGGAAATCGTAATTCCTATCCAGCGGAAGCTATGGCGTCTTTTAAAACCGCTTCTGACGTACGAACTGTTTCTGATCGGAGCAACCGTACTTCTGGCGCTGATCCTGATGACGTTTACGACCGGCGGTTATCTGGAAGAGCGTATGCACGCGACATCCGTTCTTGCATCAGCAATCGGCAGTCTGGCGGCGATCCCGGTTCTCTGGAAACAGTACAAAAAAGATGAAGGCATGTTCCCGAAACCGGAAAAACGGTGGAGTGCGGCAGAGGCAGCCGCCTGTATTCTGCTGGTTATGACCTTCGGCCATCTCCTGAATACTGTAATGAACGTGACCGGCTTTACCAGAATCTTTTCCGGCTATCAGAACATGGCATCAAAGATTTATGAAGGACAGAACCCGCTGCTTCTGATCCTGTCCGTCGGTGTGCTGAGCGCGGCCGCAGAGGAAATTGTTTTCCGCGGCATGATTTACCGCAGGGCAAAAGATTTCTGGGGAACCGGCTGGGGCATCGCAGCATCATGTCTGCTGTTCGGTGCATATCACGGCAATGTGACGCAGTTTGTCTATGCAGCCGTGGTAAGTGTGCTTCTGATCCTTATTTATGAGCGGTGCGGAACACTCCTTGCCCCGGTTCTTGCGCACATGGCAGAAAATATCTGGGGACTTTACCGGAGCCAGTTCGTATCCTGGATGACCCAAAAAGCACCGGCAGGTGCATGGATGTTCATCTTTTTGGAAGCGGTAATCTGCGCCGGAACATTCTGGTATCTGTTTTTAAAGGATAAACAGGGAAAAACACAAAAATAACAGAAAAAAACCGCAGAATCCGCGAAAAAAATGCTTGTCATGAAAAAAACTCTGTGATACAATCTTACTGTTGCACAATAAGCACCCATGCGGTACCAAGGATGGTGCCTGTTTTTTGAAAAACAGGTTCCAAGGTGAAAAAACATGGGGAAGAATAAAACCATAAGGAGATAAAACAATGAGCGTAATTTCAATGAAACAGTTACTGGAAGCCGGTGTTCATTTCGGACATCAGACAAGAAGATGGAATCCTAAAATGGCTCCGTACATCTACACAGAGCGTAATGGTATCTACATCATCGACCTGCAGAAATCTGTAGGAATGGTAGATGACGCATACAAAGCTGTTGCAGACATCGCAGCAGACGGCGGCACAATCCTTTTCGTAGGAACCAAAAAACAGGCTCAGGACGCTATCGCTGTTGAGGCAGAGCGCTGCGGAATGTACTATGTAAACGAGAGATGGCTCGGCGGTATGCTGACCAACTTCAAAACCATCCAGAGCCGTATTGCAAGACTGAAAGCAATCGAGACCATGGAGCAGGATGGCACCTTCGAAGTTCTTCCGAAAAAAGAAGTCATTGAGTTAAAGAAAGAGCTTGCAAAACTGCAGAAAAACCTTGGCGGTATCAAAGAAATGAAGAGACTGCCGGACGCTATCTTCGTAGTAGATCCGAAAAAAGAGAGAATCTGCGTACAGGAAGCTCATACACTGGGAATTCCGCTGATCGGTATCTGCGATACCAACTGCGATCCGGAAGAGCTTGACTATGTAATTCCGGGTAATGACGACGCTATCCGTGCCGTAAAACTGATCGTTTCCAAAATGGCAGACGCAGTTATCGAGGCAAAACAGGGCGAGGCTGAGGAAGCTGCATACGAAGAAGCAGCAGAGACAGACGCTGAATAATTTACGCGAAGTAATGAACTGGGGGGAACTTGAAATTCAGGTTCCCTTCGGCGAATCTCACAATAGCAGACCGGCATGAAGATGCAGTCTGCTGAATCACGTATACGGAGGAATAAAACAATGGCTATTACAGCAGCAATGGTAAAAGAGTTAAGAGAAGTAAGCGGTGCTGGTATGATGGACTGCAAGAAAGCTCTTACAGCTACCGAAGGTGATATGGACAAAGCAATGGAGTTCCTGAGAGAAAAAGGACTTGCTACTGCTCAGAAAAAAGCTGGCAGAATCGCAGCTGAGGGTATCGTTATGCTGAACGTATCCGAGGATGGAAAGAAAGCTGTCGCTGTAGAAGTAAACGCTGAGACAGACTTCGTTGCAAAGAACGAGAAATTCCGTGGCTATGTAGCACAGGTTGCAGAGCAGGCTATGGATACAACTGCAGCAGACGTAGAAGGATTCCTGGCAGAGCCTTGGAAATTCGATACCAACGAGACCGTTGGCGAAGAGCTGGCTCATCAGATCGCTACCATCGGCGAGAACATGAACATCCGTCGTTTCCAGCAGGTAAAAGAGGAGAACGGTTTCGTTGCTTCTTATACTCATATGGGCGGTAAAATCGGTGTTCTGGTTGACGTTGAGACAGATGTTGTAAACGATGACCTCAAAGAGATGGCTAAAAACGTTGCAATGCAGATTGCAGCTCTTCGTCCGCAGTACACAAACCGCGACGAAGTAAGCGCTGATTACATCGCACATGAGAAAGAGATCCTTTTAGCTCAGATCATGAACGATCCGAAAGAGTCCCAGAAACCGGAGAAAGTGATCAACGGTATGATCGAAGGACGTATCAGCAAAGAGTTAAAAGAAGTATGCTTAGTAGATCAGGTATACGTAAAAGCTGAGGATGGAAAACAGACAGTTGCTAAATACCTTGATGAGGTTTCTAAAGCAGTTGGATGTACTGTAAAAGTTAAGAGATTTGTTCGTTTCGAGACAGGTGAAGGTCTTGAGAAGAAACAGGAAGACTTTGCAGCAGAAGTTGCAGCTCAGATGAACGCTTAATTTGGTTTTGTATTAAGTTTCTGAAAAGATTGATAACCCTTATAAATGGTGGTGACATCGTTTATAAGGGTTATTTTATGCTTCGATGTAAAAACATCTGTTTATGACAGGAAATCATCTAAACATTGATCTTCCGCTGAAAAGTTCCCGGTGTCATCCCATATTTTTCTTTAAATTCCCGGTGAAAATAGGACAGATTGTTAAATCCACAGGAGAGTGAGACCTCAAGCGAGGATTGTGCACCCTGTTCGAAGAGTTCTGCTGCTTTCGCCAACCGGACATTCCGTACATATTCCATGGCAGATTCTCCCATATATTTTTTGAAAAACCGCATAAAATGATATTCACTGAAACAGCAGACAGATGCGAGATCTGCGACCGATAACGGGTCAGCATAATGCTGCTCGATAAATTCTAACACAGCTTTTAATTTACTGGTATGT
>OHKK01000886.1_pt1 | contig 12917 bp, 11 predicted proteins | sample 1568811 | NCBI WGS metagenome assembly OHKK01 (sample SAMEA3879568, study PRJEB24766) | human gut metagenome | biome: human-associated habitat; feature: feces | place: USA | collected 1985/1987
ATATGAACAAAGTGTGAATAATAAATTAACAATTTTTCAGTAATTTAAAACAAAAAAACAGAAAAAAATACAAAAAAATTGGTTAGGTTATCCATACACCTGAAAAGACGGTTTTACCTGTGGAAAATGCTTGAAAATATAAAGAGAACGGCCTAAAATGACGATATAAAAGAAAACAGGGATGTTTGATTCATAACGAACAGGTTATTGTATTATTTCAAAGGAGTGAGATATATGGCAACAATTTCTGGCTATAATTCATATTCAATGGGAGTTTTGTTTTCTGGTCTAAACACTACATCATCTAAGAATTCATTGTTTTCGAACAGTATGTCAGGAAGTGATATACTTGGAATCAATTACAGTGACTGGGCAACAATCAGATCGGGCAGCTATTTTAAATTGTTAAATGCGTATTATGGGAAAGGTGGACAGGTCAGTGATTCAGACGATACAACATCTTCCTCAACGTCAACATCCAAAGACAGCACCAGGACACTCGCTGTGATTGAGAGTGATGCGAAGAGTGTGGAGAAGTCGGTTGCAGCTCTTCAGGAAACAGGGGATAAATCCTTGTTTAACGAAGTGACAAAGACAGATGAAAATGGAAACAAGACAACCGGTTATGATACGGATGCTATCTATAAAGCTGTTAAAAACTTTACAGACAGCTATAATAGTCTGATCGATGAAGTGGGTAATTCCAATACAAAGAGTATTTTAAGAGCCGGTGCCAGCATGGTGAATGTGACAGAGGCAAACCGTAAATCACTTTCTGATATCGGTATTTCCATAGGTGCAGACAACAAGCTTACCATTGATGAAGAGAAGTTTAAGAAGGCTGATATGAGTAAGGTAAAGGCAATGTTTGCAGACAACAGCTACTATGGAACAGAAGTGAAACGACAGGCAGGCCGTGCAGAGTCTTATGCAAAGAGTGAGGCCGCAAAGGCGAATACCTATCAGAAATCAGGTTCTTATACCTATAATTACAGAACAGGCGAACTTTATAACTCTACGATCTGATCGCAGAGCTGCAGAAAAATATGTTGCTGTTTTTCATACATTTTGAAAGCGGACAGCAGCGGTCATACTGGTATGATGTGATCCGGACGGTGGAAGGATTATATCACAACAATCATTTATGAGAAACTCGGATTGGGTTTCTCATAAATTTTGCAAAAAAATAATCAGCGCACCGGAAAAAAAGATTGCACAATGGGGCGATGTATGGTCAAATAATAGATAGTGTAAAAATGGATGTTGACATCTGGCAGAATAGAAAATATTTGAGATAGATGAAATGGAGAAAAGAATGGCAGCAAAGAAAGTAGTAGTCGGTATGTCAGGCGGTGTGGATTCCTCTGTGGCAGCATACCTTTTGAAGGAACAGGGATATGATGTGATCGGTGTGACCATGCAGATCTGGCAGGATGAGGATGAATTTGTGCAGGAGGAGAGTGGCGGATGCTGTGGCCTTTCGGCAGTGGATGATGCCAGAAGAGTGGCAGACCGTCTTGGAATTCCTTATTACGTCATGAATTTCAAACAGGAATTTAAAAAAAATGTCATGGATTATTTTACTGCGGAATATTTAAAAGGCAGGACGCCAAATCCGTGTATTGCATGCAACCGTTATGTAAAATGGGAAGCATTGTTAAATCGGAGTCTTGCGATTGGTGCGGATTATATTGCAACCGGGCACTATGCGAGGATCGAGCAGCTTTCCAATGGAAGATATGCAATTAAAAATTCCGTGACAGCAGCCAAAGATCAGACGTATGCACTTTACAATCTGACACAGGAACAGTTGTCACACACATTGATGCCGGTCGGTGCCTATCATAAAGATGAGATCCGTAAGATTGCAGAGGAGATCGGTCTTATGGTTGCACATAAAAAAGACAGTCAGGAGATCTGCTTTATCTCTGACAATGATTATGCCGGATTTATTGACCGGGAATGCGGCGATCAGGTACCACCTCCGGGAAATTTTGTTCTGACAGACGGAACTGTAGTCGGAAAACATAAAGGGATTACGCATTATACGATCGGACAGAGAAAGGGACTGGGTATTGCATTCGGGCATCCGGTATTTGTCACGGAGATACGGCCGGAGACAAATGAGGTCGTACTTGGTGAGAACAGAGATGTATTTACTTATGAACTGGATGCAGATCATATTAATTTTATGTCGATCCCGGATATTCAGGATGAGATGCTTTTGAAGGCAAAAATCCGTTATTCCCACAGCGGAAGTATGTGCAAGGTGACAAGAACCGGAGAAGATACGATACACTGTGAATTTTTAGAGCCGGTGCGTGCGGTGACACCTGGACAGGCAGTCGTATTATATGATGGAGAATATGTTGCCGGAGGCGGCACGATCCTTTAGAAAAGCGATATGACGGAAAGCCGCTGGATGATAAAAAAGACAGCAGATTACACAAGATAAAAATGATGTGAAAAGGAAAGGAACTGGCAGCAATGACAAGAGAAGCGTTTAGGGAGCTGGTAAAAAAAGGCCCGGTACTGCTTGATGGTGCAACAGGAACGAATTTACAGAAGGCAGGAATGCCGGTCGGAGTATGTCCGGAGCAGTGGATCCTGGAAAATTCAGAAGTGTTGATCGATCTGCAGAAACAGTATGTAGAGGCCGGAACCGATATTTTATTTGCGCCGACCTTTACCGCGAGCAGAATAAAATTAAAAGAATATGGTTTGGAAGATCATTTAGAGGAGATGAACCGCAAGCTTGTCGCACTCTCAAAAGAGGCTGCAAAGGGTACAAATGCGCTGGTTGCCGGAGATCTTACCATGACAGGAGAACAGCTTTATCCGTTGGGAGATCTGATGTTTGAGGATCTGGTGGATGTTTATAAAGAGCAGGCGAAAATTATTGCGGATGCCGGAGCAGATCTTTTTGTGGTTGAAACGATGATGAGTCTGCAGGAATGCCGTGCGGCTGTGCTGGCAATCCGTGAAGTATGTGACCTGCCAGTCATGGTTTCATTGACTTATAATGAAGACGGAAGAACACTGTATGGAACAGATCCGGTGACAGCGGTTGTTGTGATGCAGAGCCTTGGTGCGGATGCGGTCGGAATGAACTGTTCGACCGGACCGGAGGCAATGTTAGAGCCGATCGCGAAGATGGCAGAGTATGCAGCGATACCACTTCTCGCAAAACCAAATGCCGGAATGCCGGAGCTGATCGATGGTCAGACCGTCTTTAATGTAGAGCCGGAAGAATTTGCCGAAGTCGGGAAAAAACTGGTCGAAGAGGGTGCTGCCATCATTGGAGGATGCTGTGGAACAACACCGGAGCACATCCGTGCTTTAAAGGAGGCAGTAAAAGGTATCCCGGTCAAAGCACCGCTTCAGACGAAGAGAAGAATGCTGACTTCAGAGCGTAAGTCTGTAGAGATCACGCTTGATGGACGTTTTATGGTCATTGGAGAACGTATTAACCCGACCGGAAAGAAAAAGCTGCAGGCAGAGTTAAAAGAGGGTTCCTTAAATCTTGTTCGTACCATGGCATTAGAACAGGAGGAAAATGGAGCATCGATCCTTGACATCAATATGGGTATGAACGGTATTGATGAAAAAGAGATGATGCTGCGTACCATTTACGAAGTGACTTCGACGGTGGATTGTCCGCTTTGCATTGATTCCAGCCATGTGGATATTATTGAGGCCGCGCTCCGCATCTATCCGGGACGTGCACTCATCAATTCGATTTCACTGGAAAAAGAAAAGTTTGAAAAACTGCTTCCGATTGCAAAGAAGTACGGGGCAATGTTTATCCTGCTTCCCCTCTCGGATGAGGGGCTGCCAAAAGATTCTGCTGAGAAACATGGCATTATCCGCACGATCATGGATGAGGCGGTGCGGATCGGCATGGCAAAAGAAGATATCATTGTGGATGGACTGGTTGCCACGATCGGAGCAAATCCGAATGCAGCGTTAGAGTGTTTTGAGACATTTTCCTATTGCAAAAATGAACTGGAACTGCCGACAGCATGTGGACTTTCTAATATTTCATTCGGACTGCCGGAACGTACTTACGTCAATACGGCTTTTCTTACAATGGCGATCGCAAATGGTCTTACGATGGCGATTGCAAATCCGTCACAGGAACTTCTGATGAATGCCGCATTTGCGTCGGATATGCTGTTGAATAAGAAAGAAAGCGACATCCGTTATATTGAGCGTATGAATTTCCTGTCAGAAAAATATGCCGGTATGGAACGTGTCATGGTTCAGAAAACACCTGCAGGTACATCTGCGGCTGGCGGCGAAACCAGGAAAGAGAGTACGGGAAGCGGCGTATTTCAAGCAGTTTTAAAGGGAAACAAAGAACATGTATTAGAAGAAGTAAAAAAGATGCTGGATGGCGGAGCCAAACCGGATGAGATTATCAATGAGCATCTGATCGCTGCGATCAATGAAGTAGGAGAATTATTTGATAAAAAGAAATATTTCCTGCCACAGCTGATTTCTTCCGCTAATACGATGAAACTTGCAATCGAGTACTTAGAGCCGATGTTAGAGCGCAGTAATACAGAGGCAATGGCTACGATCGTTGTTGCGACAGTTGAGGGCGATATCCATGATATCGGAAAAAATCTTGTGGTTCTGATGTTGAAGAATTACGGTTATCATGTGATCGACCTTGGCAAGGATGTTCCGGCAGATGTGATCGTGGATACCGCAATGAATGAAGGTGCGAAGGTGATCGGACTTTCCGCACTGATGACGACCACAATGATGCGGATGAAAGACGTTGTGGAGCTGGCAAAAGAAAAAGGCTGTACGGCGAAGATTGTAATTGGAGGAGCGGCGATCACGGAGAGTTTTTCGGATGAGATCGGAGCAGATGGCTATTCGAAAGATGCAGCGGAATGTGTGAAACTGGTCGAACGCTTACTGGCATAAGACACTTTTAGTATAGCATAACATGTAAAACGAGTCTTGTAGCTTGTTTTACATGAAGTGCCAGTATAGAAAGCTGGATGTGTTGTTATGTTTTTGAAATTTTTAGGAAAATATGAAAAAAAGTGTTGACTTTCATCTTCTGTAATAGTATACTTTAGAAGTCGGTTGCAAAAAGCAAAGGACAAAAATGGGATCTTAGCTCAGCTGGGAGAGCATCTGCCTTACAAGCAGAGGGTCATAGGTTCGAGCCCTATAGGTCCCATTACATCAGAAGTTCTGATGACAATTTAATATGGCGGAATAGCTCAGTTGGCTAGAGCATACGGTTCATACCCGTAGTGTCGAGAGTTCGAATCTCCCTTCCGCTACTGTCGAGGCTCTGCAAAATATTTTGCAGGGCTTTTTCGTTATTATAATTGCTGCAGAGTTAAAAGATGCCATACAAATTACTTTATTGCATTACAGTAGATGTATGGAACAGAGAAAATCAGGTTATTGTAACTGGAAAAGTGTTTAACAGCCATAAGAAAAGAGGAGAATAACAATGCGAGTTGGTATAGGTTACGATGTTCACAAACTGGTAGAAAACAGAGCACTGATCCTGGGCGGAACTGAGATCCCATGGGAAAAAGGTCTGCTGGGACATTCTGATGCAGATGTGCTGCTTCATGCGATTATGGATGCGCTGCTGGGTGCAGCCGCTCTTGGCGATATCGGAAAACATTTTCCGGACACAGACCCGAAATACAAAGGTATTTCCAGTATCAAACTGCTGGAGCATGTCGGAGTGCTTCTGGAAGAAAGTGGTTATGCGGTAGAAAATATTGATGCGGTTGTGATCGCTCAGAGACCAAAGCTGCTGCCGTACATTCCACAGATGGTGGAGAATATCGCAAGGACACTGGGAGTTGAGAAAAATCAGGTCAATGTAAAAGCGACAACGGAAGAGGGACTTGGATTTACCGGAAGCGGAGAAGGGATTTCTTCGCAGGCGGTCTGCATGCTCAGTTCCGTTAAAGAGTGGAGTGTGATGGCAGCGTCGTCAGAAGAAGGGTGCAAAGGTTGTGGAGGATGCCGTGGATAAGTGTGTAAAGAGACTTGGGATGGGGATAACTTCCGAAAAAGAGACAAACGCTGTGGAAAACCAGAGAGCAAGAAAACTTTACGAAGAAATTTTTGATGAGGACACACAGGCATTTGTGGATTACTATTTTCGCGTAAAAGCAGCAGAAAATGAGATTTTTGTGGTGGAAAACGAGAAGCAGGAAATCCTGGCGACCCTGCATTTAAATCCATACCAGACGATGTTCAGCAACGAAAAAGTGAAGACCAATTACATCGTGGCAGTGGCAACGAGAGCAGACTGTCGTCATCAGGGCATGATGCGTTCTCTGTTACAGGCATCTCTTCAGGAAATGTACCAAAGAGAAGAAGTATTTACCTGGCTGATGCCGGCGGCAGAATCCATTTATCATCCATTTGGTTTTCGCTTTATCTATGAGAAGAATAAAATGACCGTGACGGCAGATATTCTGCGGAAAACACAGGCAGACAGAATCTTTCAGATGCGTCAGGGGCAAAGAACGGCCGAAACAGTTTTCTGTGAAGAAGCTAAAAAAGAAGATCTGGCAGAGCTTGCGTATTTTGCAGAAAATCAGCTTCCAAAGCTGGCAGAAGTTTATGCCGTTCACGACATTGCTTATTTTGAACAGCGGATGCAGGAGGTGGGATGCGAAGGAGGAAGTCTGGTTCTGCTTCGGAAAGAAAACCGGGTCTGCGGATATTTTCTGACACAGAGAGAACAGTGGGAAGCCTGGGAGATCGTAGTGGAAGATACCGTGAAGAAAGAAGCATTTTCTGCAGTCTGCCGCTGGTTTGGAGAAAACGGGAAAAATCTGATCTTTACTGCATTTCCGCAATCGTGGGAGTGTTATGGAAAAAGTGTACATGTTCCGGCAATCATGGGAAGGATCGTGCATCTGGAACGTTTTGTCCGCTGCCTGAAAACACAAAAAGAACAGGAATTAAAGATCCGACTCTCCGACAGCCTGATTCCGGAAAACAACGGATATTTTCTTGTGAAAACGGGAAAACAGGGGGGGACAGTGATTAAAATGGAAAATCTGCCAGAAAAAGAAAGAAAAACGTTTCGCAGTCTGGATATCGGACAACTGACAGAAGAACTGTTTTGCCTGCCGGCATTTTTTAACGAAGTTGTCTGAAAAACGGCAGTCCGCAAATCACAGCAGAACGGCGTTTTACCTTGACAAACTGCGAAATTTTTCATAGACTTAGAACAGATTTTCAGGTCTGATATCGGGAGCAGAGGCGAAGGATATCGGCTGTTAAGTTCGAGAAGAAAAGGGGAAAAACCATGAAAGTTTATAATACGTTATCCAAACAGAAAGAAGAATTTGTGCCGCTTCGTGAAGGCAAAGTCAGCATGTATGTATGCGGTCCTACGGTATACAATCTGATCCATATCGGAAATGCAAGACCGATGATCGTGTTTGATACCGTCAGACGTTACCTGGAACATAAAGGTTATGAAGTAAATTATGTATCTAACTTTACCGATGTCGATGACAAGATCATTGCAAAAGCAAACGAAGAGGGCGTGACAGCAAAAGAAATTTCCGAGCGTTACATTGCAGAGTGCAAAAAGGATATGGCAGGCATGAATGTTAAACCGGCCACCACGCATCCGCTGGCAACACAGGAAATTGACGGCATGATCGATATGATCTCCATACTTATTGAAAAAGGATATGCTTACAATGTAAACGGTACGGTATATTTCCGTACACGCCGTTTTGAAGAATATGGTAAACTTTCTCATAAAAATCTGGATGATCTGCGCTCTGGAAACCGTTCCCTTTTGGTGACCGGTGAAGACCAGAAAGAAGATCCGCTTGATTTTGTGCTGTGGAAACCGAAAAAAGAAGGCGAACCGTCCTGGCCGTCTCCGTGGAGTGATGGCCGTCCGGGATGGCATATTGAGTGTTCTGTTATGGCGAAAAAATATCTGGGAGAAGAGATTGATATCCATGCAGGCGGAGAGGATCTGGTATTCCCGCATCATGAGAATGAGATTGCACAGAGCGAATGCTGCAACAGCAAAATTTTTTCCAGGTACTGGCTGCATAATGCATTTTTAAATATCGATAACCGCAAAATGTCCAAATCTCTTGGCAATTTTTTTACGGTTCGTGAGATCAGTGAAAAATATGACCTTCAGGTACTGCGTTTCTTCATGCTCAGTGCACATTACAGAAGCCCGCTGAATTTCAGTGCCGATCTGATGGAGTCTGCCAAAACAGGACTTGCACGTATCTGCAATGCGGCAGACAGCCTGAAACATTATGTGCAGTCTGCAAAAGAAGCAGAACAGACAGCAGAAGAGATAACAGCACTGGAGGAAGCAAAAAACCTGGCAAAGAAATTTGATGATGCCATGGATGATGATTTCAATACCGCAGATGCCATTTCTGTTGTGTTTGAACTGGTTCGTCTTGCAAACAGCAACGTAAATGAGAACAGTACAAAAGCATTTGGACAGAGCCTTCTTGATGAACTTCTGGAGCTTGGTGGTATCCTGGGTCTTGTTTTTGAGGGTAAAGAAGAGATTCTGGATGAAGAGATTGAAAAACTGATCGCAGAGCGTCAGGCGGCAAGAAAAGAAAGAAACTTCCGCAGAGCAGACGAGATCCGTGCAGAATTGCTGGAAAAAGGAATCGTTCTTGAGGACACAAGAGAAGGAGTAAAATGGAAAAGAGCATAGATTCTTTTGTAGAATATCTGAAAGAAGAATTTCAACTGGAAGATCAGGATCTTAGAACCTATTCCCCGCTGACGCTGGCATACATAGGCGATGCTATTTTTGATCTGGTGATCCGCACACTTCTGGTCAAACATGGAAACTGTCCGCCGCAGAAGCTGCACGAGCGTGCATCAAGGCTCGTAAAAGCTTCTGCCCAGGCAGAGATGATCGAGAATCTGATGCCGGTGCTAAGCGAAGAAGAAATCACGATATACAAACGCGGACGTAATGCAAAATCTTACACAAAAGCAAAAAATGCAACGGTATCAGACTACCGTAAAGCGACCGGACTGGAAGCCTTGATGGGATATCTCTATCTGAAGGAGGATACAAAACGTGTCATTGAGCTGATCAAGACCGGTCTTGATATGGCAGAAAGCCAGAAAAAGAAAGGTCAGGAACAGGCATGAGATACGAAGAACTTACCATAGAAGGCAGAAATGCCGTGCTGGAAGCATTCCGCTCCGGCAAAACGATCGACAAACTGTTTGTGCTGGACGGCTGTCAGGACGGCCCGGTGCGAACGATCCTGCGGGAAGCCAAAAAACACGACACGATCATTCAGTTTGTGAAAAAAGAACGTCTGGATCAGCTTTCTCAGACAGGGCATCACCAGGGCGTGATCGCAAGTGCGGCGGCCTATGAGTATGCAGAAATTTCTGATATTCTGCAGAACGCAAAAGACAAAGGCGAAGCACCGTTTATCATTTTCCTGGACAATATCGAAGATCCGCACAACTTAGGTGCGATCATCCGTACGGCAAACCTTGCAGGGGCACATGGCGTTGTGATCCCGAAAAGAAGAGCAGTCGGACTGACTGCAACAGTAGCCAGAGTTTCTGCCGGCGCATTGAATTACACACCGGTTGCAAAAGTGACCAACATCGGCAAAACGATCGATGAACTGAAAGCAGAAGGCATGTGGTTTGTCTGCGCAGACATGGACGGGGAAGTGATGTACAACCTTGATCTGAAAGGACCGATCGGTCTGGTGATCGGCAACGAAGGCGAGGGTGTCAGCAGACTGGTAAAAGAAAAATGCGATTTTGTAGCTTCTATTCCGATGAAGGGTGATATTGATTCCCTGAATGCATCCGTGGCAGCAGGCGTCCTTGCGTTTGAGATCGTCAGACAGAGACTTCAGAACTGATAAAAGCGTAAAAAAGTCATAAATTCAAAAAACAGCATTGACAAAAAACGTCAGCTATGCTAATATAATTAACTGTAGCGGTCATGACCGCACAGGCTGCTGTGGCACAGGTGGTAGCGCACCTCATTGGTAGTGAGGAGGTCACGGGTCCGAGTCCCGTCAGCAGCTTAATAGAAAGAATACCGGAAATCCAGTAAGATCAAGGGTTTCCGGTATTTTTGCGTTCTGAAATATGTGCTTTTTCCAATTTGTAAAGACGGTTTGAAATGCCATGAAAAAGCGTGAAATGTTAAGAAAGTGCAGTCAAAATGTAGTCAGAAGAATTTTTGGTTGCACCGCCTGCTAAAATGTGTTAATATCTTTCGGGGAAGTACAAATGTACACTATAGAAAGAGTCTGCAGGAAACAATACAGAAAAAGAGACAGGAGGGCTTTGCAGTGGAAGAAAAGAATCGATATTATGTGGTTACAAAGAAAGCGGTTCCGGAAGTACTTCTGAAAGTGGTAGAGGCAAAACGACTGCTGGAGTCAGCAAAAGCATCTACGGTACAGGAAGCAGCAGATATGGTTGGCATCAGCCGTAGCTCTTTTTATAAATATAAAGATGATATTTTTCCGTTTCACGACAATGCAAAAGGAAAAACAATCACGTTCATGATCCAGATGGACGATGAAACAGGACTTTTGTCGGATGTACTGCACATTGTGGCAGATTATCATGCCAATATCCTGACAATCCATCAGAGTATCCCGATCAATGGCATTGCGTCTCTGACACTCAGTGTAGAAATTCTTTCCACGACAGGTGATGTGTCGGCGATGATGCAGGATATCGAAGTGCAAAGAGGTGTACAGTACATAAAAATTTTAGCAAGAGAATAAAAGCAATTCTTTGGACAAAACCAGAGATAAGCATAAAAGAAAATAACAGGAGGCTTAAAATGATCCAGATTGCAGTCTTAGGATATGGAACCGTAGGTTCCGGAGTGGTAGAAGTTATCAATACAAACCACAGCAGTATTAACAAAAAAGCAGGAGAAGAGATCAACATCAAATATGTACTTGATCTGAGAGATTTTCCGGGAGATCCGATTCAGGAAAAAATCGTGCATGATTTTGACGTTATCTTAAATGATCCGGAGATTAAAATTGTCGTTGAAGTTATGGGTGGTGTAGAACCAGCCTATACGTTCACAAAGAAGGCACTGCTTGCAGGAAAGAGCGTCTGCACATCTAACAAAGAACTGGTAGCACGCCACGGGGCAGAGCTGCTTGAGATTGCCAGAGAAAGAAATATCAACTATCTGTTTGAAGCAAGCTGCGGCGGCGGTATTCCGATCATCCGTCCGCTGAATTCTTCACTGACTGCAGATGAGATCGATGAGATCACCGGTATTCTGAATGGAACCACAAACTATATCCTTACAGAGATGGCTGAGAAAGGTTCTGATTTTGCAGATGTATTAAAAGAAGCACAGAATCTTGGATATGCAGAACGCAATCCGGAAGCAGATGTAGAAGGTTACGATGCATGCCGCAAGATCGCAATCCTTTCCTCTCTGGCATTTGGCAGACAGGTTGATTACGAAGATATTTATACAGAAGGTATCAGCAAGATCACAGCAACCGATATCAAATATGCAAAAGCAATGGGGCAGATGATCAAGCTGCTGGCAGTCAGCCGCAAAGTAGATGGAAGCTTTTACGCAATGGTATCTCCGGTGCTGGTTGGACCGTCTGATCCGCTGTACAGCGTAAGCGGCGTATTCAATGCAATCTTTGTACATGGCAATGTACTTGGAGATGCCATGTTCTATGGAAGCGGAGCCGGCAAGCTGCCGACCGCAAGTGCTGTTGTAGCTGACGTAGTCGATGAAGCAAGACATCTGAATCGCAGTATTATGGCATTCTGGAGCAGCAAAAAACTGGAACTGACCGATATCAGCAATTCCAGCCGCAAATTCTTTGTACGTGTCAAAGGAACTCCGGAAGAAAACCTTGCAAAAGTTCAGGAAGTATTCGGAAACGTACAGCCGGTCGTTGTGGCAGATGTTGACGGAGAGTTTGGATTCGTGACAGAAGAGATGACAGAGGCAGAATATAAAGCAAAAGCAGAAAACTTTGGCGAAGTGCTCGGAATGATCCGTGTTCGCCGTGTCGAAAACTAATAAAAAAAGAAATGCTCTGCAGCAGGTCTAAAAACTTACTGCGGAGCATTTTTGTTTTAAATTTCCCCTACGAGCTCACGGTAAAATTCAAGAAGCGTCATCTGTGCGTAAGGAATGACCCATAGTAACCCTACAAAGCAGGCAACGACTGCGAGCAGCATGATCGGTATAAAGCTCAGCTCCAGAACAAAATAGCGTAGCCGGTTTCCGTGCATCAGATTGCGGCTTTCACGCAGAAGGTCAAGAGCACTGGTCTGCGGATTGTCAATGTAAAGCGGAGTCACAAGGGCAAAATCCAGACGGATCAAAACGGTACCGATCACAGCGGCAAAAAGCAGCAGACTTCCGATAATAATACCAAAAGCAGTATAAAAAACCGAGGACAGTGTCAATACGATGATAGCCGGAAGGAAAATCACCGTGGACAGGATCGAAATGATAAGCTGAGATACGATAATGCGGTCCGGCTGATGACGAAAAGCATACAGAAGATCAGCAATCTGTCCGTCACTTCCGCGGCTCATATCAAGCAGGATCGTAACTGGTCCAACGCTTAAAATGGATAGAAGAAGCTCAATGATAAAAGAAGTTACAAGGTAAGAAATACTGTTTTCCGTACCAGGGAAAAGCGCGGACAATAATAAATTAACCAGCAGAATAATTCCGAATGTGATTGCATAAGCAGCAATCGGACGACTGAAATGATTTACCAGTGTTGCCCTTGAAAGTTGTTTAAGTTGCGAAGAAGTTCGTTTCATAAGATACACTCCATTTCGTAAGAATTAAGTCGAATACACAAATAAAAAGTTGTCGGTGATTTCCCGGCAGGTGTAAGGAATTG
>OHKK01000923.1_pt1 | contig 12425 bp, 14 predicted proteins | sample 1568811 | NCBI WGS metagenome assembly OHKK01 (sample SAMEA3879568, study PRJEB24766) | human gut metagenome | biome: human-associated habitat; feature: feces | place: USA | collected 1985/1987
CAGCGATCCGCTACAGCGCTGACCACATCTTTGACTACATCGAGCTGGATGAAGAACACGGGATCTTCGAAATCGCCATACCGGATGCCTGGATCGGGAAAACCGTAGGCAAACTGGATATCCGCAAAAAATATAACGTCAACATCATGGCACTGCGGCACAATGGTGTATTGGATATGAACATCTCCTCCGATACACTGCTGGAGGATGACCAGACGATGCTGGTGCTGGGAAATATGAAAAATATACAGAAACAGTTCCATATATAGAGAATGCTGTACGGTTTTTGGCATTTCACAAATGCCTGAAGATGATCAGGGAAAGAAAGGGTGCGAATTGAAAACAAAGATTGAAGTGAGTGAAGAAAAGAACAAAACAGAGAATATATCGGAACAAGAACAAATACAGATTCTGGCGGCAGAATACCTGATAGAACTGATCCGCTCTGTGCTTGAAAAGAGAGCACCACGGCCAAAGCCGGATAAAATATCCATGGGGCAGATTTTAAAAGTGGCACAAAAACATAATCTGGAGTGCATCTCTTACGATGGAGCAGTGCAGATCGCCGGGGAAAAAGATGCTGAAGTCATGCAGAAGTGGAAAAGACGCAGGCAGATGTGTACGGCACAAAGCATGATTCAGCAAAGAGAAGCAGAGATTCTTTTTGAAACACTGACAAAGAACGGAGTACGTATCCTGCCCCTGAAAGGTATTGTTTTAAAAAAGATTTATCCCAGACCAGAATATCGCCAGATGACAGATATTGATATTCTGGCAGATGAGGAAAATCGCAAAAAAATCCAGCGTATCATGGAAGAACAGGGTTATACACCGGATGGCCGGGAGAATGAAGATACCGTGGATTCTTATGTAAAAAAGCCATGGATGCATGTGGAAGTGCATGATCATCTGATGGCACGCAGATTTAAACGGAAAGATCAATATCAGGATGTATGGAAACACAGCATCAGAGAAGAGTTTGGTTATCAGATGGACTGGAATGATTATTATATTTTTATGATGGATCATTTTGCGAAACATTTTTATCAGTCAGGAAGCGGTATTCGTTTTTTGCTTGATATTTATGTGTTTCTGAGAGAAAAGGGAAACCTTCTGGATCAGAACGAACTGGAAAAAAGATTTGCGGTTATGGGACTGAAAGATTTCCGGGGAGAAATGGAGCAGCTTGCGCAGATATGGTTTGGAAATATGGCAGATGCACAGGCGGAGGACAAAGAAAAGGAAAGGAGTATACTTCTGGCAGGGACGTTTGGGACGAAAAAACAGTACTATATGAGCGAGCAGGCAAAAATAAAGGAAAAATATAAAATTGCCTGGCTTGTGAAACCGGTCTATCTGCTGAAGAGGATATTTCCAGGATTTTATTATATGAGGCAAAGATATCCTGTTTTGAGAAAAATTCCTTTTTTACTTCCAATAACCTGGATTTTGCGTTTCTTTCGCGGTATAATAGTCAGAAAAAAAGAAATAACAAAAGAAATCCGAGATGTAAGCAAAAGCTGAGTTATAAAAGAGGTGAAGGCTATGATTGATTTTCATACACATATTCTTCCGAAAATGGATGATGGAAGCCGCGATCTGGAGGAGACAAAAAAATTACTGCAGATGGAATATGCGCAGGGAATCCGCCATATAGTTGCAACTTCACACTTCTATGCACAGGAAGAATTCCCGGAGAAATTTCTGGAAAGACGGGACAGACGCATGCAGCAGGTGAAGGATATGCTGGAAGGAGAAGAATGGGGATCACAGATGCATCTGTATTCCGGTGCGGAAGTACTGTACTATACGGGAATAGCAGAGTCTCCGGATCTTTCGGCACTGTGTCTGGAGAAAACGGACACGTTGCTTCTGGAACTCCCGTTTCAGCAATGGGACATGGGAATCTATCAGGAAGTGGAAAAGATGATAGAAGTACGCAGACGGAACATTGTTCTTGCGCATATAGAACGTTATATTCAGTATCAGAAGAATCCGGATATCTGGAACGAGATATTGAAGCTCCCGGTATATATTCAGCTCAATGCAGGGAATATTCTCCTGTGGAGAAGAAGAGGCCTGTGCAAAAAGCTGTTAAAAAGCGGACTTCCGGTCCTGCTTGGGAGTGACTGCCACAATGTAAAGAAGCGGCCGCCGGAGCTGGAAAAAGCGCGTGCGATGGTAAAGCGGATCGCAGGCAGGGAAGTGCTGGAACAGATTGACAGGCTGGGAGAACAGGTGCTTGGTTTATGAGAAGAAAAGAAAAAATAAAGGCACTCTTGTGGGTGGCTGGATTTGCAGGCATGATCTGCCTGATCTATTTTATGCTGCAAAAAGGAGAACAGACCTTTGGAGTTGCAAAGGACACAGAAGATCAGGTACAGGTGGAAACATCGGATGAACTGGAAAAACTTTTGTGGAAAAGTATTAAATTTGGTAAAAAAAAGTATCAGTACAGCAGTGATTATGAGACCTATCTCTTCCTTGGAACGGACGGAAGCGGTCATGAAAGTGCAAACCGGGAAGAATATGTTGGAAATATGGCAGACTTTCTGATGCTTGCAGTGATCAACAGGAAGGAACAGACGTATGCACTTTTGCAGTTGAACCGGGATACGATGACAGAGATCAATCTGATCGGAAAAGACGGAGAAGGCATGGCGACTGCAAATATGCAGCTTTGTACGGCACACTGGTACGGGGGGACGGAAAAGGAAAGCAGTGAAAATACAGTCAATGCTGTGTCGCAGCTGCTTGGCGGACTTACGATTGATGGATATTATACGCTGAATATGGAGAATATCTCCCGGTTGAACCATGCAGCAGGCGGTGTGACAGTAACGATAAAAAATGATCTGACATCATTGGATCCGTCAATGAAACAGGGGGAAACCATAACGCTTACGGATGAGCAGGCATATCGGTTTGTTCGTGGCCGTATGGGAGTGGAAGATGGAGAGAATACCTCACGAATGGAACGGCAAAAACAGTACCTGGAGGCATTCCTGGAAAAAATAAAAGAAAATATGCAGGAAGATCCGCAGAGTGCGCTGGATGTATATGATGAAATGGCAGATGTATCTGTCACAAATATAAGCGGAGGAACTATAACAGATATTCTGACAGAGATGCATACAGCAGAAAACCGTGGGATTTTTCAGATAGAAGGGGAAAGCAGGACGGGAGAGCACCTGGATGACGGTCTGGAACATGCCGAGTTTTATTTGGACGAAAAAGATATTGCCACAACTGTGAAAATGTTATATAATATAAAAGAATGAAAAGCAGCAGACATGATAAAAGAGAGGAAGTACAGATGGATCAGAAAGAAAATGGTACTGTACAGAGTATGACAGATGAGATTGACCTTGTAGAATTGTTTTATTATCTGAAGCGTAAGTGGATTTTGATCACAGCAGTATTTTTGATCGGGGTAGTGGCAGCCGCAGCAGGGACAAAACTTCTGCTCAAACCAAAATATACTGCGGTTTCTAAATTGTACGTAGTATCAGCCTCCGGGAAGAATATTGTTAATCTGGATGATCTGCGGCTGGGTACCACATTATCGGCAGACTACAAGGAACTTATGAAGACAAGGCCGGTGTGCGAAGAGATCATTGAGGAGCTGGGACTGGATTATACCACAAGAAAGTTAAAGAACATGATTGATATCCAGCCGGTAGAGGATACGCGGATCCTGACGGTTTCGGTTGTCAGCCATGATCCGGAAGAGGCGAAAAATATTGCCAATGCTATGGCAAATAAAGCAGTTACGTATCTTCCAAAGTTGATGGGGATTTCAGCACCAAACATAGCAGAGGAGGCAGTTCTGCCGAAAGTGCCGACCTCGCCGAGCATGTCAAAAAATGCAGTTCTGGGAGGTTTGTTTGCACTGATTGTTGTATGTGGTATTCTGACGGTGCTCTTTTTGATGGATGATACAGTAAAGACAGCAGAAGATATAGAAAAACTGATCGGTGTTATGCCGTTGACTACGATTCTGGAGTGGCAGGATCCGACAAAGAAAAAACAGGCAGTACACTGGGGGAATTGATTGATGAATAAGTTGTTGATAAATGAAATGCCAACAATGTCCTACCTGACAGAAGAGGCATTAAATCGTTTAAGAGTAAACCTGAATTTTTTGGGAAATGATGTCCGCAGGATCATGATTATCAGCTCGACTGAGAATGAAGGAAAAAGCTTTGTGGCATTTCATATCTGGAGACAGATGGCTCAGTCCGGTGTGGACAGTATTTTGATCGATGCAGATCTGAGAAAGTCTGTTATGACTAAAAAATATCATATGGAAGCTGTGGATGGAAAAGAGTTCTTTGGAACATCACATGCACTTGCAAAAGATATGGCATTGAAAGATGCTGTATGGCATACCGAGATGGAGCATGGAGATATTCTTCCTAATGTAGAGAATCTGATCAATCCTACGATGCTTTTTGAAGGAAAAGCTTTTCAGAGGCTGCTCGATGAAGCGGCTGAGGCATATCGCTTTGTATTTGTGGATGTACCGCCGCTTGATCTTGTTTCAGATGGTGAAAAGATCGGTTCTATGTGTGATGGCGCGATTCTGGTCGTCAGAAGCGGGAGAGTATCCAAAAGTATTTTCCAGAATACCGTAAACCAGTTAGAAAGATCTGGCTGTCCATTACTTGGGGTAGTACTCAATGGCGTAGAGGACCAGAGAAAACAAAAGTATTATCAGACTTACGGTTATTACGAAAAAAGAAGCAAAAAATAAACAGGGTACTTCGGTATCAGCGTTCAGCGGCCGATTTACTGCATGATATTTATATTGTGCGATATATAAGATATAAAGAAGAAAGGAGGGGAAAGATATGAGAAAAACAATGAAAAAAATTCTTGCTCTTACACTGGCAGCAGCATTGACCCTGGGAACAGCTGTTACCTCCATGGCTGCCACAACCAGTCCGACTGTGGGAAAGGTTCCGGTAACGGAGGACAATGTAAAAACAGATGACTCTGCCTTTACGACACAAACGAACAAAAAAGGAACGTTAAAGATCAAAGGGGCAAAGGCTGTTTCAAAATCCAAAGCAACAGTTCCGGCTACCCTGACGGTTAATGGTGTAACATACAAAGTAACCAGCCTGGGTACAAAGTCTCTGTCAAACTGGAGAAAGGTGAAAACAATCGTACTTTCTGAAAATGTAAATACGATTCAAAAATCTGCTTTCCAGAATTGTAAGAAATTAAGAACAATCATTGTAAAAAATGCAAAGCCGACCAAATTTTATGCAAAGGCTTTTAAGGGCGTCAATACGAAAAAGATCACCATTAAATTCAGCAAAAAGATGTCTAAAAAGAACTATCGCAAGAGCGTCAAGCTCCTGAAAAAAATTGGATTTAAAGGAAAAATCAAACGCGCTTAGTGTAAAAGGAGCTGTGGAAAGAACAAGCTTTCTGCAGCTTCTTTTTTACATGCCGGATGGTTGAAGAAATGACGCATCTTGTCAAGGTGACATGGATGCTGTATAATGAAGTGAAAAATATATAAAAAGAGGTATAGATATCGATGAAAACGTCCACTCCTCATGGTGTACCTGCACATATGCTGGATAACCCGGAACAATATATCACGAAAGCAGGTAAGCTCCTTCGCGGCCACAGCCTAGATGGGTACGATATAATAGGACAAACCCGTAAATGCCTTGAAAACAGAGGGTTTTGCGTGGTTAGTCCGATGAATTTCCTTGATAATCATACCCGTTTCGGGTGGTATTCCTGTGATATGAGGATTGCGACAGTTTAGAACAAACAGCTCAGAATACTTGTAGATGCAAAGGATTTGAGGTGGTTTAGGCTGTAGGAATCCTGTTTGTTGTATAATGACAAAAAAATAGATGGTCAAATGTGTTATGGCAGATTCAAGGTTCGTTATGATGGTTCTTTCAGTTTGGAAAAATCATGATGAGGAGGTTTGAATAAGAGCCTTTTAGCACTGATTTGTGCGGTGATTTAGGAAGGCTGTCTGCCATATTAGACGCTCTGATTTGACGGGGCAGCTTTGCAGAAAAACTGCTTAATAATGAAGAAGCAGTCTACATACCGAGATGTTTTATTGATATAAACGAGGACAGAGCAAGACGTGAGATTCAGAGATTCTTTTAAAAGACCTGATTGAATAAATATTAAAGAAAGGAAATTGTTGATTATGAAAATACCATTTTCACCGCCAGATATTACAGAAACAGAAGTAGAACAGGTTGCAGAGGCATTGAGATCCGGATGGATCACAACAGGTCCGAAAACAAAAGAACTGGAAAGAGAAGTTGCGGATTTATGTGGTGTAAATCGTGCTGCATGTCTGAACTCTCAGACTGCCTGTGGTGAAATGACATTAAGATTACTTGGTATTGGAAAAGATGATGAAGTTATCACCAGTGCTTATACCTATACAGCCAGTGCATCAGTTGTATGCCATGTAGGAGCTAAACTGGTTCTGATTGATACACAGGAAAATTCACTGGAAATGGATTATGACAAACTGGCAGATGCTATTACTGAGAAAACAAAAGTAATTATTCCAGTTGACCTTGGCGGTGTGCCATGCGATTATGACAGAATTTTCTCTATTGTAGAGAGTAAAAAGCACCTGTTCCATCCGGAAAATGAAATCCAGAAGGCAATAGGCAGAATCATTGTTATGGCAGATGCTGCTCATGCTTTTGGAGCAACATGGAAAGGCAAGCCGATTGGAAGTGTTGCTGATTTTTCAAATTTTAGTTTCCATGCGGTAAAGAATTTTACTACTGCTGAGGGTGGTGCTGCTACATGGAGAGACATTGAAGGTATTGATAATGAGACGCTGTATCATCAGTACCAGCTTCTTTCTCTTCATGGACAGTCTAAGGATGCTTTGGCAAAAACGCAGCTTGGTGCATGGGAATACGACATTATCGGACCATGGTACAAATGCAATATGACAGATGTGGTTGCAGGAATTGGTCTGGCGCAGATGAAACGTTATAAAGGATTACTTGCCAGAAGAAAAGAAATTATCGGTAAATATGATGCTGCATTTAAAGCACTTGGGATTGAAGTACTGGATCATTATACTGATGTGCACCAGTCATCCGGTCATCTGTACATAACGAGAGTACCGGGAATTACTTTGGAACAGAGACATGAAATCATTGTGAAAATGGCAGAAGCAGGTATTGCCTGCAACGTACATTACAAACCATTGCCAATGATGACAGCATATAAAAACCTTGGATTTGACATTAAAGACTATCCAAACGCGTATAAGAGATTTGAAAACGAAATTACATTGCCACTCCATACCAGACTGAAAGATGAAGAAGTGGAATATGTGATTGAACAGTATTGCAAGATTGTGAAGGAATATATTAAAAATGATTAGTGGAAAAATAGTTGAACTAAGAGGAATCAGTAAACAAGATGCACCATTGATTTATGAGTGGGTAAACAGAGAAGACATGAGGGATTTGACAGGTACTCTTTATCCGATTTCTGAATATGAGCATGAAAAATGGATACAGAATGTGACCATGAATAAAAATCAAAAACTGTTTGCCGTATATCATGCAAATAAGTGTATTGGAACAATAGGACTTAAAAATATTGACCAAATTAATAGAAATGCAGAATTGTATATCAGTTTGGGTGAAAATATACCCGGGGGGGGGTACAGATGCTGTTAATGCATTAGTTCATTTTTGTTTTATGCATTTGAACTTGCATAAGATTTATTTGTACGTTTTCGAGTCAAATCAGAGAGCTGTTAACTGCTATAAAAAAGCCGGATTCACAATTGAAGGGAAAATGTCGGAACATCATTTTGCAAAAGGTAAATATGAAGATGTATTGATTATGGGGAGGGTGCGCTCCCTGTAAATAGAGGGAGGATATCTATGTACATAGTTATTGGAGCATCAAGTTTTATTGGTGTTTATACAGTTGATGAATTTTTGAAACAAGGATGTAAGGTTGTAGTTACTGGAAGAAAAAATAAATTTAAGGAGCATTATGATAGTCTGGGAGTTGGTTATATCAATCTCGATCTGACAAGTGAAGAGGATTTTGAGCAACTACCTACAGACAATGTAGACGGCGTAATCTTGCTAGGAGGATTGCTTCCTGCAAATGCAGATGTCAATTTGGATGAAAATGAGAATGCCGCCGATTATTTTAACGTAAATACGATTGGAACAATCAATGTTTTGGAATACTGTAGGAAAAATAAAATCAAACGTGTAATTTCTACATGCTCTTATGCTGATGTCAGAGGTGCATGGGGAAAGAAAGTTATTACGGAAGATGAGCCGAGAGATTTTATTTATACGGGTGATCATGCGGTGTATGTCTTTTCTAAAAATGCAGCAAATGACACTTTAAAATATTATAACCAACAGCATGGAATGAAAAATGCGTGGTTTCGGTTTCCGCCGGTATACGGTGTGGGACCACATGATTCTTTATATATAAATGGAACACTAAAAAAATCCGGATTAAAGATTTTTATTGACAATGCTTCAGAGGGAAAGGATATTTGCATTTTTGGAGATAAAAATCTTAGCAGGGATGTTGCATATGTGAAAGATGTTGCACACGCATTTTATCTGGCAATGCAGAGTGAAAAGACCAGTGGACTTTACAATATGACTTCTGGAAAAGGTGTGACTTTACAGGAACAGGCAGAAATTATTGCTGAACTGTGGGCTCCAAATCCAGAATGTAAATCAAAAATAGTATATAAACCAGAGGTTAAAAATAATACACCATCATACTTATTTTCTATGGAAAAAGCAAAGAAAGATTTTGGATATATTCCACAATATTCTGATTTTAAGCTGATGATGGAAGATTATAAAAAAGACCTTGATGAAAATAAATATCAGGAGCTGTTTAAATATGTCAAATGATTTAAAAGCATCAGGAAGTTTAGGTTTCCGTTTTGTAAAGCGTATCTTTGATATTATATGTTCTGTTATTTTAATGATTCCAATTGGAATTGTAATAGGAATTTCTTATTTCTTTATTAAGGCAGAAGATAGAGGTTCTGTTTTTTATATGGCAGAGAGAACTGGACGTTTTGGAAAACCTTTTAAAATGTATAAGTTACGTTCTATGAAAGAAAATGCACCCGATATTCGGTTGGCAGATGGTTCTACATATAATGGAGAAGATGATCCAAGAGTAACAAAGTTTGGCAGATTTGCGAGAAAAACCAGTATTGATGAACTGCCGCAGGTCATTAATATTTTGAAAGGTGATATGAGCTTTATAGGGCCAAGACCAGATACTCCAATGTATTTGGATAAGTATACAGAAGAAGAAAGAATTGTTCTCACTGTTCGTCCAGGAATCACTGGTTATAATCAAGCAGTGAACCGTAACTCAGTACTTACAAAAGAAAAACTGAAAAATGACATTTATTATGTTAAACATCTTTCTATCGGATTTGACATTAAAATTTTGTTTATGACGGTTGCGACAGTTTTGGGACATAAGAATATTAACCGCGCTGATACTGACACGGGAAACACATATATTCTGAATAGTAATGAAACAGCAGCAACAAAGGAAACGTTGGAGAAAAAACAAGTATGAAAAAGATAATGATACTGGGAGCCAGCATTTTACAGTTGCCAGCAATCCAGAAAGCAAAGGAAATAAATCTTGATGTTATAGCAGTGGATATGAATCCAGAAGCTGTTGGGTTTCGGGTTGATGGAATCAAAAAAGAGGTTATCAGTACAATAGATATACCAGCGGTAATGGAAGCTGCTCAAAAGCATCAGATTGATGGGATTATGACATTGGCCAGTGATATGCCGATGAGAACGGTGGCAGCAGTAGCTGAGAAAATGAATTTGATCGGAATTGATCATGATACTGCAATCAAGGCTACTAATAAAGCTGAAATGAGAAAGGCATTGAAAGAGAATAATGTTCCGGTTCCTATGTTCTTTCGGGTAAATACAAAAGAAGAATTTTATAATGCTGTTCAAAAGATTAAAGATGCAGGATACCGTTGTATTGTAAAACCTGCAGACAATTCAGGAAGTCGAGGTATAGATTTACTGGACAATTTTGAACAAGAAACTTTGGACAGAGCTTATGAATACAGTAAGCAGTCTTCACGATCTGGTGATTTAATGGTCGAAGAATTTATGGAAGGTGCAGAAGTTAGTGTGGAAACATTAAGCATTAACGGAGAGTGCCATGTTATACAGATTACAGATAAAATGACTACCGGTGCACCATACTTTGTTGAAATGGGACACTCACAGCCAAGTCAGCTGCCGAAAAAAATAAAAGAACAAATAAGTCAAGTTGCAATAGCTGCCAATAAAGCAATTGGAATAAAAAACGGACCTTCTCATACGGAAATTAAAGTAACAAAAGATGGACCGAAAATTGTGGAATTAGGTGCCAGGCTTGGCGGTGACAATATTACAACACATTTGACACCTCTTTCTACAGGGGTAGATATGGTGGAAGCTTGCATTAACATAGCATTAGGAATGCCTGCTGATATTGATAAGAAATATGACAAAGGTTCTGCAATTAGATATTTCAGTGTTGATTATGGACATATAAAAGACATTTTGTATGTGGAAGAAGCTAGAAAAATAACAGGAGTTGTTCAAGTGTCTATTGTGCATGGTAAAGGTGAAGAACTTGATGGAATAAGAAGCAGTGGAGACAGAGTAGGATTTGTTATTACGCAAGGATATAATGCACAAGATGCAATCTCAAAAGTCGAAGAGGCATCTTCAATTGTGAAGTTTGAATTATGTTAAAGGAGTAAAAGAGATGTCTGGATATGTTTTTTTATCGAATAGTACGAAACCTACAGAAGAACAGCAAAATAGCAGAGAAAAAGTTTACTTAACAAATGTGAGTCGTCCATGTATTCAAGTTGCAATGAAAATGGGCTATGATGTCTATTTTGGAACTAACAGAGCGAACACAGAATCTCTGCAGTGTGAGCTTCCGGTAAAAATGTATGATTCACACTCATATAGAAGCATTACAAATTTTAAAGACAATAAGATTGCGTATGATAACTTGAAAAAAATTGTTAATAATAATCCAATTGAAGTGATTCATTGCAATACGCCAGTAGGGGGCATGATTGGCAGATTAATTGGAAAAAGATATCATATCAAAAAAGTAATTTATACAGCACATGGATTTCATTTCTTTAAAGGAGCACCATTATTTAATAATTCTGTTTTGAAATTGGCGGAGTCAATCATGGCACGTTGGACAGATGCTATTATTACTATGAACGAAGAAGATTATCAAGCTGCGAAAAAGTTTAAATTAAAAAAGAATGGGAGAGTATTCAAGGTTCATGGCGTTGGAATTACTTTAAGTGATTTTGAAAATGTAGATGTTGACTTAAAAAATAAAAGATTAGAATTAGGTTTGAAAACTACTGATATTGTGTGTATTTCTGCTGGGGATTTAGTGCAAGGAAAAAATTATGGAACAGCGATTAAAGCTATAGCAAAAACTAAAAATAGCAGCATTCACTATTTGATATGTGGTGTCGGACCTGAAAAGGATGACTTAGAGAAATTAGCCATTGAAAATGGTATTGCAGCTAATGTTCATTTTCTTGGATTCAGAACAGATGTAAAAGAATTGATGAAAATGTCAGATGTATTTCTTTTTACTACGCGGCGAGAGGGATTGCCGAGATCTATGATGGAAGCTATGGCCTGTGGTCTTCCTTGTGTTGCTTCAAGGATACGAGGAAATGTAGATTTGCTTGATGATGGAAAAGGTGGATATTTGTGTGGCTGTGATGCTGAAAATGAAATTGCAGAAAAATTAAAGAAACTGGCAGCTGATAAAGACTTGAGAGAAAAAATGGGACTATATAATTTGGAAGCGATAAAAGCTTATGATGTCTCAATAGTAGAAAAAGAAATTGAAATGATATATAAGGAAGTATTAGGAGCAAAATAATGTCAAAAATTAAAATTATGCATCTGCTACAGAGCGATAGATTTTCAGGGGCAGAAAATGTGGTGTGTCAGATTATGGAATTATTCCGCAATGATCCGGAAATTGAAATGGTTTATGTAAGTCCGGATGGTCCAATCGCAGACTCATTAAAAGACAGAAATGTTTCATTCATGGGTTTAAAAAAACTTGATTTTTCAAATGTTAGAAGAGCCATAAAAGAAATTAATCCGGACATCATTCATGCACATGATGTGTCAGCAGGTGTATTGGCGGCATTGGTAGCACCGAGACAGGTAAAAGTTGTTTCGCATATGCATGTAAATAATTCTAATATGGCGAAGACAAATATAAAAACAATCATATATAAAATAGTTGCAAAGAGATTTCAGCATATATTTTGGGTGTCAGATTCATCTTATAATAGTTATATTTTTAAAAAA
>OHKK01000938.1_pt1 | contig 12318 bp, 8 predicted proteins | sample 1568811 | NCBI WGS metagenome assembly OHKK01 (sample SAMEA3879568, study PRJEB24766) | human gut metagenome | biome: human-associated habitat; feature: feces | place: USA | collected 1985/1987
CGAAGCGCCTTCTCATCGGCGACGACGAGCACGGCTGGGACGACAACGGCGTGTTCAACTTCGAGGGCGGCTGCTACGCCAAGGTCATCAACCTTGACAAGGACTCCGAGCCCGACATCTACAATGCCATCAAGCGCAACGCCCTGCTCGAGAACGTCACGCTCGACGAGAACGGCAAGATCGACTTTGCCGACAAGTCCGTCACCGAGAACACCCGCGTTTCCTACCCGATCAACCACATTCAGAACATTGTCCGCCCGATCTCCTCTGCGCCCGCTGCGAAGAACGTCATCTTCCTGTCCGCAGATGCCTTCGGCGTTCTGCCTCCCGTTTCCGTCCTGACCCCGGAGCAGACGAAGTACTACTTCCTCTCCGGCTTCACCGCGAAGCTGGCCGGCACCGAGCGCGGCATCACCGAGCCGACCCCGACGTTCTCCGCCTGCTTCGGCCAGGCCTTCCTCGAGCTGCATCCGACGAAGTACGCCGAAGAGCTCGTCAAGAAGATGGAAAAGAGCGGCGCAAAGGCCTATCTGGTCAACACCGGCTGGAACGGCACCGGCAAGCGCATCTCCATCAAGGACACCCGCGGCATCATCGACGCCATCCTGAGCGGCGCGATCCTGAACGCCCCCACGAAGAAGATCCCGTACTTCAATTTCGAGGTCCCCACGGAGCTGCCCGGCGTCGATCCGAAGATCCTCGATCCGCGCGACACCTATGCTGACGCTTCCCAGTGGGAAGAGAAGGCAAAGGATCTGGCCTCCCGCTTCGTCAAGAACTTCGTCAAGTACGAAGGCAACGAGGCCGGCAAGGCTCTGGTCGCCGCAGGCCCGAAGGCTGAGTAATTCTATATTTTCCGAACAGGCCGCAGCAATGCGGCCTGTTTTTTACTGCCGGAAAATCCCTTCAGGCTTTTCCGGCAATCGGACCGCAGTCCGCTGCGCGCACGGATCGTCCGCCTGCGGGCGGCGAACTCTGCGAGGCTTTTTTGCACACCGAAATGGACTTGCGATGCGCCTGCGCATCCCCTGTCACGCAAAATTCTCTGCGCCGGAGGCTACCATTTTCCCGTCAAAGCTGGTATAATGGAAAAAAATCTGCTTGCAGCAGGGAAGGGAGCATATTATGGGTCTGATCAAAGCCGGTGTCGGCTCGCTCGGCGGCACGCTCGCCGATCAATGGAAGGAATTTTTCTACTGCGACGCGTTGTCGCCGGAGGTGCTGGCCGTCAAGGGCCAAAAGCGCGTCTCCGGGCGCAGCTCCAACACGAGGGGCAGCGACAACATCATCTCCAACGGCTCCGTCATTGCCGTGGCGGACGGACAGTGCATGATGATCGTGGAGCAGGGCAAGGTCGTGGAATTCTGCGCCGAGCCGGGCCAGTTCGTCTTTGACGCCTCGACGGAGCCGAGCATCTTTACCGGCTCATTCGGCAAGAGCCTGCTCGATACGTTCAAGACCGTCGGCCGCCGCTTCACCTTCGGCGGAGACACGGGCAAGGACCAGCGCGTTTACTACTTCAATACCAAGGAGATCGTGGACAACAAGTTCGGCACGGCCACCCCGATCCCCTTCCGCGTCGTCGACCGTAACATCGGGCTGGATATCGATGTGTCCGTCCGCTGCAACGGCGTGTATTCCTACAAAATCTCCGACCCCATGCTGTTCTACACGCATGTGTGCGGCAATGTCGAGGGCGACTACAAGCGCTCCGAGATCGACAGCATGCTCAAGACGGAGTTCATCAGCGCGCTGCAGCCCGCCTTTGCCCGCATCTCCGAGCTGGAGGTCCGCCCGAGCGCCCTGCCCGCCCACGCCGAAGAGCTTTCGACGTTCATGAACGAGACGCTCTCTCGCAAGTGGGGCGAGCTGCGCGGCCTGCAGGTCGTCTCCATTGCCATGAACCCCATCAGCCTCCCCGAGGAGGACGCAGAGCTCATCAAGCAGGCACAGCGCACGGCCATGCTGCGCGATCCGTCCATGGCGGCTGCCACGCTCACGGGTGCACAGGCCGAGGCCATGAAGACCGCCGCCGGGAACAAGAACGGCGCGATGATGGGCTTCATGGGCATGGGCATGGCCCAGCAGGCAGGCGGCCTCAATGCGCAGGAGCTTTATGCCATGGGCCAGCAGCAGAAGGCTGCACCGGCTGCACCGGCTGCAGACGGCTGGAAATGCAGCTGCGGCGCAACGGCGACGGGCAACTTCTGCCCGAGCTGCGGGGCAAAGAAGCCGCAGCCTGCCGCAAACGGCTGGACGTGCACCTGCGGCCAGAGGAACACCGGAAAATTCTGCTCCGCCTGCGGCAAGCCGCGCCCTGCCGAGGGCTGGACCTGCGCCTGCGGCACGGTGAATCAGGGCAAGTTCTGCCAGAACTGCGGCGCGAAGAAGCCCGCGAACGAGCCGCAGTACCGCTGCGACAAGTGCGGCTGGCAGCCGGAGGATCCGCGCCATCCGCCGAAATTCTGCCCGGAGTGCGGCGACCCCTTTGACTTCAACGATCAGGTCTGACGAAAGGGTGGGAACCTCGCATGGCTGAAACGATCCAGTACAAATGCCCCTGCTGCGGCGGCCGCCTGGAATTCGACAGTGGCCTGCAAAAGATGAAGTGCCCGTACTGCGACACGACCTTCGACGTAGAGACGCTCGAGGGCTACGACGACGCGCTGAAGCAGGACGCCAAGGACGACATGCACTGGGACGCGGCGCAGCAGCCGTGGGACGACGTGCAGATGGGCGTTTACACCTGCAAGAGCTGCGGCGGCGAGCTGGTGTGCGACGAGAACACCGCCGCGACGGCCTGCCCGTTCTGCGGCAATCCCATCGTGCTGACCGGCCGCCTGTCCGGCGACCTGAAGCCCGACTACGTCATTCCCTTCAAGCTCGACAAAAAGGCGGCCGAGGCCGCCCTGCGCAACCATATGAAGGGCAAGCGCCTGCTGCCGAACCTGTTCCGCAGCGAAAACCGCATCTCCGAGGTCAAGGGCGTGTATGTGCCGTTCTGGCTGTTCGATGCCGACGCCGACGCCCACATCCGCTATCACGCGACGCGCATCCGCACCTGGAGCGACCGCGACTATGACTACACCGAGACGCAGCACTATGCCGTCCTGCGCAGCGGCGACCTCAGCTTCACCCACGTCCCCGTGGACGGCTCATCCCGCATGCCGGACGACCTGATGGAATCCATCGAGCCGTTTGACTTCTCCAGCGCGGTCGATTTTCAGACGGCCTACCTGTCCGGCTATCTCGCCGACCGCTATGATGTGAACGCAGACGACAGCATCGGCCGCGCGAACGAGCGTGTGAAAAAGAGCACGGAGTCCGTGTTCGCCTCGACCGTCGTGGGCTATCACACCGTCGTGCCCGAGAGCACATCCGTCCGCCTGGCAAACGGCAGGGTGCGCTATGCGCTCTACCCCGTGTGGCTGCTGAACACCGTGTGGAACGGCAAAACGTTCTCGTTCGCCATGAACGGCCAGACCGGAAAATTCGTCGGCGACCTCCCCGTGGACAAGGGGAAAAAGTGGCGCTGGTTCGGTCTGGTCAGCGGCATCGCGGCAGCGGCAGCCTATGGCCTTGTGTGCCTGTGGCAGCTGCTGCAGTGAGGGAGGGCACGGATATGAAACGAACGCTTACCCTGCTCACGCTGCTGCTTGCCCTGCTGGCGCTGCTGGTCCTGCCCGCTGCAGCGGCGGATCTGCCCCGGCTGGTGGACAACGCAGACCTGCTGATGGCGGATGACGCGGAAGCGCTGCTGGCCGACCTCGACAGCCGCAGCGAGGCGCTGCAGTTCGACATCGTCATCGTGACCGTCGACTCGCTCGACGGCGAAACGCCGCGGAATTACGCGGAGGACTTCTTCTGGTACAACAACTACGGCCTCGGCGAGGACCGCGACGGCGCGCTCCTGCTCGTGGCCATGGACACGCGCGACTGGTACATCGCCACGCATGGCTTCGGCATCACCGCCATCACCCCCGCCGGGCGAGAGGCCATGGTGGACCGCTTCCTGCCCCAGCTCTCGAACGCTGAATATGCCGCGGCATTTTCCACATTCGCGGAGGAATGTGAGGATTATGTCAACCAGGCGAGGAACGGCTCGGCCTATGACACGGGGAACCTGCCTGACGAGCCGTTTGAAGCGCCGGGCTTCCTGTGGGTCGTGGCCTGCCTGCTGTTCGGCGCGCTCATCGGCGGCATCACGGTCGGCGTGATGGCAGCGAAGCACAAGACGGTGCGCCGCCAGCCCGCTGCGAACAGCTATGTTGTGCAGGACAGCCTGCACCTGACGCAGCAGTCCGATCTGTTTCTCTATGCCAACACGACGCGCACGGCGCGCCCGAAGGACAACGACCGCAGCGGAAGCGACGCGCATTCCGGCTCCGGCGGCTCGTCGTTCGGCGGCGGCGGGGGAAAGTTCTGAGGCAGCACCTGAGAATATGCACCAAGCCGGAGGCACTGCCTCCGGCTTGCGGTGGTTTTATGGGAAAATGAGGGTATCGATGGAGCGTTGTAGGGGAGCGGCTGCAAGTGGAAAATTGAAAATGGAGAGTGGAAAGTTTTGCAAGGCTGCCGGTTGCGCGTTGTAGGGGAGCGGCATGCCGCTCCCGGCGCAGCACCGGCGCAATCAACAGGCTGTCGTTAAAATGGTAAAAGCCTCCGATTTGTCATTGCGAGGAGGCCGCAGGCCGACGTGGCAATCTCGCAGTACAATGGTAGATAGCAGGAAGGCCTCGGCGAATTCGCAAGCTGTTGCAGGAGATTGCCACGGGCGCAAAGCGCCCTCGCAATGACAATTCGGGGGCAGTCGCCATTTTAACAGCGGTTTGTATCGGCTGCAAGTGCAGCGCCGGGCCTGGCTGTCCTCGCCCCTACAATGGCGGGTGCAGGACGCCAGCCTACAGTCCCATTGTCCTCTGCAGCTTCTTCAGCGCATGCTCAAACTCCTCCGGCAGGGGGCAGGAGAGCGTCATCTCCTCGCCGGTGCGGGGGTGCAGGAACGTCAGCTCCTTCGCGTGGAGGCACTGCGAATGCAGGCCGAGCTCCGGCTTGCCGATGCCGTAGACCGGGTCTCCCGCGATGGGGTGGCGGATCCACGCCATATGCACGCGGATCTGGTGCGTGCGGCCGGTCTCGAGGCGGCAGCGCAGGTGCGTATACTGCCCGTAGCGCGCGATGACCTCCCAGTGCGTCACGGCCTCGCGGCTGTTCTTCTCCGTGACGGCCATGCGCTTGCGGTCGCGCGGGTCGCGGCCGATGGGCGCATTGACCGTGCCGCTGTCCTCGCGGAAGCCGCCGCGGACGATGCACTCATAGGTGCGGCGCAGCGTGTGGTCGCTGAGCTGGGCGGCAAGGCGCCGGTGGGCAAAATCGTTCTTCGCCGCGATGATCAAGCCGCTGGTGTCGCGGTCGATGCGGTGGACGATGCCGGGGCGGCGCTCGCCGCCCACGCCGGACAGGCTGTCGCCGCAGTGATAGAGCAGGGCGTTGACGAGCGTGCCGTCCTCGTGCCCGGCGGCCGGGTGGACGACAAGCCCCTTCGGCTTATTGATGACGAGCACGTCCCCGTCCTCATAGACAATGTCGAGCGGGATATCCTGCGCGGCGGTCTCGACGGGCCGCGCCTCCGGCAGGGTGACTGCGTAGACGGCCCCGGCCTCCGTGCGCGCGTTTTTCCGCACGGGCGCGCCGCCGCAGGTCACGCCGCCCTCGGCGAGCAGGCGCTGCACGGCGCTGCGGGTCAGCTCCGGCAGGCAGCCCGCCAGAAAGACATCCACGCGCAGGCCATCCTGCGCTGCTGTGAATTCCATAATAAGCCCCCTCAGAGCCGCAGCGTGTCGCGCACGTCGCCGGAGAGCGTCTTCCAGGTGAACACGCCGTCCTCCAGCGTCATATAGCCATGCCAGCTCCCGGCCTTCGGGATGGAGACGGAGCCGGGATTCAGGACATAGATGCCGTCGCGCAGGGTGCGGCGGGGGATGTGCGTGTGGCCGTGGAGCAGGACGTCGCCCGGATGCAGGGGCGGCAGATGGTCCTCGTTAAAATGGTGGCCGTGCGTGGCATAGATAAGATGGCCCGCCGACTCGAGCAGGCAGTAGTCCGCAAGAACGGGGAAGGGCAGCACCATCTGGTCGACCTCGGCCTCGCAGTTGCCGCGCACACAGAAAATGTCTGCCTGCCGCTCCTGCAGCAGGGCGATGACCTCTTTCGGCGCATAGCCCTCGGGCAGGTCGTTGCGCGGGCCGTGATACAGCAGATCGCCGAGGAAGAGCATACGCGGCGCTTCCTCGCGCTTCCAGGCCTCGAGGAGCTGGCGGCAGTAGTGGGCAGAGCCGTGCAGGTCCGAGGCAATGATCCATTTCATGGTTTCTTCGTTCCTTTCCGTTGCAATTCTCCCCCGATCATACCACAAATGCGGCAAAACGGCAAGGAAAAACCTCTGGGGCAGCACCGCACAATTGCTTCTTCGGCCTTCGCCGGATCTTTTTCGCCAATCTGTCGGCTCGAAAAGTTTGAGGTATTGCGCAGCCGTTGGCGGCTTTGCCCCCTGCGGATACACAAAGCACTCTGCACGTTTCAAGCCTTGTCTCGACAAAAAGCTCTCGCCGAACGCTCTCGAGAAATAATGCGGTGCTTCCCGAATTATTTCGGACATCAGGGTTGACAAAGTCACTGTTTTCCCCTATACTGAATACCAGATTTTACGAAAGGAGGCGCGCAGAATGTCCTATCTGTTCTTTACATCGGGTTCTATTTTGGTCCAGGGGACCGGTCTGTCGGTTTTGCGCGCCCGGAAGCGGGGATAAAAGGCCCTGTTTTGTTCCTTGTTGTGCGCTTCTCCGGCAGGAGAGGCGTTTTTTATTTATTGCGGCAGTGCCTTTGAGAGAGAAGGCCGTTACAGTCAGCATATCAACATCCCCCGGCAATCAGAAAAAAGGAGAGATCTTCTATGGAAACGCAATCGATCCCGTGGCGGGAGAAGGTGCAGCTCATCGTGCGCTTTCTGCGCGGCAGCATCCACTATTTTGTCGTGGCCCTGCTGTGCGCCTGCCTCGGGATGGTATTCAATGCCCTCACGCCGCAGGTCATCCGCCTGACGGTGGACTCCATCCTCGGCGCGGAGCAGCCGTCGCTCCCGGCGTTTCTGCAGCCGCTTCTGCCGCTGCTGCAGGCGCAGAAGCTCCACGCGCTGTGGCTCGCGGCCGCGGCCGTGCTGCTGCTGGCCCTGCTGCGCGGCTTCTGCAACTATGGCCAGCGCACGCAGCTTTCGCGCGGGTCGGAGTCGTTCGTCAAGCGCATCCGCGACGGGCTGTATGACCACATCCAGCACCTGAGCTTTTCGTGGCACACGGCCCACTCCACGGGCGAGATCATCCAGCGCTGCACCTCGGACGTCGACGTCATCCGCACGTTCGTGTGCAACCAGCTCGTCGAGGTCGTGCGCACGGTCTTCCTCATCATTTTATATCTCGTCATCATGTTCCGGATGAACGTGCAGCTGTCGTTCGTGGCGCTGGCGTTCATCCCGATCGTCGGCCTGTCGTCCGGTGTGTTCTACCGGCGCATCTCCGGCCGCTTTCAGGCGGCGGACGAGGCCGAGGGCGACCTGACGACCTGTGCGCAGGAGAACCTGACCGGCGTGCGCGTTGTGCGTGCCTTCGGCCGCGAGCGCTTCGAAACGGACCGCTTCTGCGAAAAGAACGAGAAATATGCCAGCCTGTGGATCCGCCTCGGCCGTCTGCTCTCGGTCTACTGGGCCTCCGGCACGCTGCTGACGTGCCTGCAGGTCATGGTCATCATCGTCTGCGGCATCGTCGAGAGCGTGCACGGCAATATGACGCTCGGCGAATTTCTCGCCTTCATCAGCTATAACGAGGCCCTGTCGTGGCCGGTGCGCTCGCTCGGCCGCGTGCTTTCGGACATGAGCAAGGCGGGCGTGTCGCTTGACCGTGTGGGCTATATCCTGCGCGCGCCGGAGGAGAAGGACGCGCCCGAGGCCGCGCCGCACAGCGCGGCGGGCGACATCGTCTTCGACCATGTGACGTTCGGCTACGGCGAAACGCCCGTGCTGCAGGACGTCTCGTTCACGATCCCGCAGGGAAGCACGTTTGCCATCCTCGGCGGCACCGGCTCGGGCAAGAGTACGCTCGTGCATCTGCTCGACCGGCTGTACGACCTGCAGGAGGGCCGCATCACCATCGGCGGCGTGGACATCCGCAGCTTTACGCGCGAGAGCCTGCGCAGCCAGATCGGCCTTGTGCTGCAGGAGCCGTTCCTGTTCTCGCAGACCATCCGCGAGAACATCGCCGCCACGCGCCCCGGTGCGCCGCAGGAGGAGCTGCGCAGCGCCGCGGCCATTGCCTGCGTGGACGAGGCCATCTGCGAATTCCCGGAGGGCTATGAGACGCTCGTGGGCGAGCGCGGCGTGACGCTGTCCGGCGGGCAGAAGCAGCGCGTGGCCATTGCGCGCATGCTGATGCAGAGGGCGCCCATCATGGTGTTTGACGACTCGCTCTCGGCCGTGGACGCCGAGACGGACGCAAAGATCCGCGCCGCCCTGCACGAATCGCTCGGCAAGGCGACGGTGCTGCTCATCTCCCACCGCGTGACGACGCTCATGCAGGCCGACTGCATCCTCGTGCTCGACGGCGGCCGCGTCTCGGAGCTGGGCACACACGCCGAGCTCATCGCCAAGCCCGGCATTTACCGCGATATCTATGACATCCAGATGAGCAGCGACGACCGCCGTCTGCTCGGAAAGGAGGGAGCCTGATGCCTGCCTTTGATGAACAGGACTATACCAAGTCGTTCCAATGGGGCATCTGGAAGCGCCTGATGCCCGTCATGCGGCCATACCGCCGCGATTTTGTGAGCATGTTCGCCTTCAACCTGATCACGGCCGCCATCGACGTCGTGCTGCCGCTGTTCCAGCGCTATGCCATCTCAAATTATATCGAGGCCGGGACGCTGTCTGGCCTGCTGCCCTACACGCTGTGCTATTTCGGCGTCATCCTGCTGCAGGCTCTGTCCGTTGTGGCCTTTGCGCGCAACTCCATGAAGATCGAGATGTGCGCCGGGCGCGACATGCGCGCGAACCTCTTCACACACCTGCAGACGCTGTCGTTCTCGTTCTATAACGTCACGCCGGTAGGCTATCTGCTCAGCCGCGTCATGAGCGACACCTCGCGCATCGCCTCCATGGTCGCGTGGAACCTGACGGATATCCTCTGGGCCATGTTCTATGTGCTCGGCACGTTCGCCGCGATGCTGCTGCTCAACTGGAAGCTCGCCCTTGTCGTTATCGTCATCGTGCCGGTCATCGCCGTGCTCACGGGCTATTTTCAGAATCGCATCCTGCACTGGAACCGCCGCGTCCGCAAGCTGAACTCCCGCATCACCGGAGCGTTCAACGAGGGCATCACCGGCGCGAAGACGTCGAAGACCCTCGGCATCGAGGAGCAGAACACGGCCTCGTTCCGAGCGCTGACAAAGGAGATGCACGACTGCGGCATCCGTGCTGCGCGGCTGAACGCCGTGTATATCCCCCTCGTGCTGTTCTGCTCCACGGCGGCCGTGGCCATCGTGCTGCTGCGCGGCGGCTATATGGTGCAGGAGCAGGTACTGCAGATCGCCACGCTCTCAGCCTTCACGACCTACGCCGTCGGCATTTTCGAGCCGATCCAGATGACGGCCGCGAACATCGCAGAATTCATCTCGCTGCAGGCCTCCATTGAGCGCGTGACAGGCCTGCTGGACGAAAAGCCGCAGATCGCCGACACACCGGAGGTCATCGCCCGCTACGGCGACGCCTTCCACCCCAAGCGCGAAAACTGGGAGCCGCTGCGCGGCGACATCGAGTTCCGCGACGTCACGTTCCGCTATCCGGACGGCGGCGAGGACGTGCTGTCGCACTTCTCGCTGAAAATCCCCGCCGGAACGACCGTCGCCATCGTCGGGGAGACCGGTGCGGGCAAGAGCACGCTTGTGAACCTCGCCTGCCGCTTTTTTGAGCCGACGTCCGGCCAGATCCTCATCGACGGCCGGGACTACCGTGAGCGCAGCCAGCTGTGGCTGCACTCGAACATCGGCTATGTGCTGCAGAATCCGCACCTGTTCTCCGGCACGATCCGCGAGAACATCCGCTACGGCCGTCTGGACGCCACGGACGCCGAGGTCGAGGCAGCGGCGCGGACCGTTTCGGCCGATCAGGTCGCGGCCAAGCTCGAAAAGGGCTGGGACAGCGACGTCGGCGAGGGCGGCGACCGCCTGTCCACGGGCGAAAAGCAGCTGATCTCTTTTGCGCGCGCCGTGCTGGCCAATCCGCGCATCTTCGTGCTCGACGAGGCGACGTCCTCCATCGACACGCAGACGGAGCAGCTTATCCAGAACGCCATCGACCACCTGCTGCGCGACCGCACGTCGTTCCTGATCGCCCACCGCCTGTCCACCATCCGCAAGGCGGACCTCATCCTCGTCGTGCGCGACGGCCGCATCGTCGAGCAGGGCAGGCACCTGGAGCTGCTGCAGAAGGGCGGCTATTACCACGACCTCTATACCCGCCAGTTTGCCGAGGAAAGCGCCGCTAGAATTTTGAAGTAAGGCAGTGAAATTGTAGGGGCCGGGCTGTCCCCTCCCGGTGCCGCACCAGCGTAATAAACAGGCTGCCGTTAAAATGGTAACGGCCCCCGACTTGTCATTGCGAGGCCCCAACGGGGCCGTGGCAATCTCGGGAAGGCAGTTGCGATTTCGCCGGGACTTTTCCTGTGAACCAGCCGGGTACTGCGAGATTGCCACGTCGCTTCGCTCCTCGGAATGACAAACCTGAGGCCGGTTCCATTTTAACGGCGGCCGATGCGGACTGCCGGTGCACCGTCGGGAGGGGCATGCCCCTCCCCTACAATGGCGTGTACAATTGGCCGGGCGCCGCTGCAACGTGCCAACGAAACTCATACAAAAAACCGGGGCAGGATGATCTTCATCCCGCCCCGGTCGTTTTTTCAGGATTCCTGTTCGTCTGGGACGCGCGCCTGCTTCAGGGAACGGCCCGCGCTGCGGAAAAACACCCCTGCAGCATGGACGAGCAGCTTGCGCGTATCCTCGTCCAGCCCCTTGGCCGAGCGCAGCAGCGCCAGCGCGCGGGAAAAGCGATTCTCCTTCAATTCATGCAGCGTCTCGGCGTTCGTTTCGCACAGCATGTGGTAGACCGTGTCGATCGTCCGCTCGCGCTGCTCCGGCTCCAGCCCGGCCAGCCACTGCTTGAGCGTCCGGTCGAGGAAGCGGCTGCCGTTCGTGACGGTCTCGAGCGTAACGAAGCGGTCGCGCAGCACCTCCCAGGTATAGAGATTGTGCTGGCCGAAGCCGTCGCCCGTGCTGTGGATGATGGTATAGGCCTCCTCGTGCTCGAGCAGCATACCGACGATGGATGACTGCGGCACAAACGTCTGCACCCGCGCGCAGATACGCTGGTAGCCCGGCAGGGCGATCACCTCGGCGTCGAAGCCGGGGCCGTCGTTGTTATACACCGCCGCGATGCGCTCCTGCAGGGCTGCGGGGCAGAACGCTGCGGCATAGACCGCGAGGTTGCCGCCCTTGGAGTGACCGCCGAGCAGGAACTCCCCCGGAAAGCGCAGCATGGCCGAGGCGGCATAATGCGCCGCGAGGCGCTGGGCCGGAACGGGGCAGGTGAAGGCCATGTTGAAATCTTCCTTCCAGCCGACGAGCGTGCCGTCCGTCCCGCGGAAGGCAACAAAATGCCGTCCGTCGCCGAGGGCGACGGTGATGGCCGCAAACTGCGTCTGGCTCTCGAGGTCGATTTGGTTTACATAATCCATGATCCGCATCTCGCAGAAGCGCTGGCTTGCCGCAAGGGCAGGGATGAACCGCCCGTCCTCCGGCAGGAGCAGCGGCGGCTTCGAAGCGAGGAGCTGCCGCATGAGCGCGCCGACCGGCGCCCCCTCCGGCGGGACGAGCCCGTCGAGCGGCAGGTAGGACAGGCGGGACAGCACAACGGCGTCCACGTCGCACAACGGCACGAGATCGAGCGTCAGATCGCCGCGCCAGTCAAGATAGTCAAACACATTCGCCATGCAGAGCACCTCCTGCGCCCATGATACCATATTTCGGGAGAAAAGAAAAGCGCGAGGCAGGGCGAATAGAAACGGAAAGTTTCCGGTTGTGCGTTGTAGAGTCGGGGCATGCCCCGACCGGCGCTGCACCGGCGAACGGAACAGGCTAACATTAAAATGATAATAGCCCCCGAATTGTCATTGCGAGGAGCGAAGCGACGTGGCAATCTCGGGAAGGCACTTCCAGTTC
>OHKK01000950.1_pt1 | contig 12143 bp, 9 predicted proteins | sample 1568811 | NCBI WGS metagenome assembly OHKK01 (sample SAMEA3879568, study PRJEB24766) | human gut metagenome | biome: human-associated habitat; feature: feces | place: USA | collected 1985/1987
ATATCCCCTATGTGTTCTTTGTCTATCTCTTTGATAAAGTCGGACAGGCGGTGCGACTTGCCCCCGGCGCGGATATATCCGCAAAGATACTGAATATCACAAAAGGATTTTCCGCAGCATTTGAAAACGCCTTGCCGAGCGTGTACCCGCTGGATTTGCTTGTTGGCATTGTAGGCGCGGTGGTTATCCGCTTGATTGTCTATGTCAAAGGGAAAAACGCAAAGAAATACCGCAAGGGCGCGGAGTACGGCTCTGCCCGATGGGGCAACGCCGAAGATATAAAGCCCTACATTGACCCGGATTTTCAGAACAACATCATTTTGACGCAGACCGAACGCCTTACCATGAACAGCCGCCCGAAGCAGCCGAAATATGCGAGAAATAAAAACGTCGTGGTGATCGGCGGCAGCGGCAGCGGCAAGACAAGGTTTTTCGTAAAGCCTAATTTAATGCAGCTTCATTCTTCCTACGTCTTGACCGACCCAAAAGGCACCGTCCTAATCGAGTGCGGAAAGCTGCTGCAACGGGCAGGCTACCGCATTAAGGTACTGAACACGATAAACTTTCGGAAAAGTATGCACTATAACCCCTTTGTCTATATCCGCAGCGAAAAGGACGTGTTAAAGGTTGTCAATACCCTTATTGTCAATACCAAAGGCGAGGGAGAAAAAAGCGCGGAAGATTTTTGGGTGAAAGCCGAGAGATTATTATATTGCGCGTTGATCGGCTACATTTGGTATGAAGCCCCCGCCGAGGAAATGAACTTTACAACGCTGCTTGAACTTATCAATGCAAGCGAAGCACGCGAGGACGACGAGGAATACCAAAGCCCCGTTGATCTGCTCTTTGCCGATTTAGAAGAACGCAGCCCCGACCATTTCGCGGTGAAGCAATATAAAAAATACAAATTGGCGGCGGGCAAAACGGCAAAATCAATCCTTATTTCTTGCGGTGCGCGTCTTGCCCCTTTTGATATAGAGGAACTCCGGGAACTCATGTCCTATGATGAATTGGAACTTGATACATTGGGCGACAGGAAAACCGCGCTTTTCCTCATAATGAGCGATACCGACGACACCTTTAATTTTGTTATCGCTATTCTGCAATCGCAGCTTTTCAATTTGCTTTGTGATAAAGCGGACAACGAATACAACGGCAAATTGCCTATTCATGTCCGGTTTTTGCTTGATGAATTTGCCAACATCGGGCAGATACCCCGCTTTGATAAGTTAATTGCGACCATTCGCAGCAGGGAAATGTCCGCTTCTATCATTCTGCAATCGCAGAGCCAACTAAAAGCCATTTACAAGGACGCGGCAGAAATCATACTTGATAATGCCGACAGCACCTTGTTTTTGGGAGGACGTGGGAAAAATGCAAAGGATATTTCGGATAACTTGGGACGGGAAACAATCGACAGTTTCAATACTTCCGAAAATCGCGGCACGCAGGTTTCTCATGGACTTACTTATCAAAAATTAGGAAAGGAGCTGATGACACAGGACGAAATAGCAGTTATGGACGGTGGGAAATGTATTTTGCAGCTACGCGGTGTGCGTCCCTTTTTAAGCGACAAATACGACATCACGAAACACCCGAACTACAAATACCTTTCCGACTTCGACAAAAGAAACGCTTTTGACGTGGAACGGTATATGTCTACCCGTCCGGCAATCGTAAAGCCCGATGAAGCCTTTGACATATACGAAATAGATTTGTCCGACGAGGACGCAGCCGCCGAGGAATAACGGCGGCATTTTCATTTTCAACAACTTTTTTTGAGCCGCACAGCGGCAGAAAGCGAGGTTTATATGGAGTTTTTCAACAGCGCAGTTGGTGTATTGCAGACTTTGGTTATCGCGCTTGGCGCAGGTCTTGGCATTTGGGGTGCCATTAACCTCATGGAGGGTTACGGCAACGACAATCCGGGCGCAAAGAGCCAGGGCATGAAGCAGCTCATGGCGGGCGGCGGCGTCGCTTTGATCGGCGGCACCCTTGTTCCCCTGCTTTCTCAACTTTTTGGATAATGCCTAAAACAAATACCACCCGCCGCGCCCTCTCGGAAACGGGAGGGCGCGGGAAAGGAGGGATTAACTTTTGATATGGCAGATGATTGAAGATTGGTTTCGCGGCATTTTGACAGACGGGATTTTATCGAACCTTTCCGGCTTGTTTGACAGCGTAAATACAGAGGTTGGAGAAATCGCAACACAAGTCGGCACGACCCCCGCCGGGTGGAACGCGGGCATATTCAACATGATACGCAGCCTTTCGGAAAACGTCATTGTACCGATTGCGGGCGTTATCATTACCTTTGTCATGTGTTATGAACTAATCCAGCTTGTAATTGAAAAAAACAATCTGCACGATCTCGACACTTGGATTTTCTTCAAATGGATTTTTAAGACCTTTGTTGCGGTGCTGCTGGTAACAAACACTTGGAACATCGTCATGGGAGTTTTCGACGTTACGCAGAGCGTCGTCAATCAGAGCGCGGGGGTTATCATATCCGATACAAGCATAGACGTTACCACCGTCATTACCGACATTGAAGCAAAACTCGACGCTATGAGCGTGGGCGGTCTTTTGGGGTTATGGTTTCAATCCCTCTTTGTAGGGCTTACCATGAAAGCCCTGTCAATCTGCATTATGCTTGTGGTGTATGGGCGCATGATTGAAATATATCTTGTAACGAGCGTTGCCCCTATCCCGATGGCAACAATGGTAAATCACGAATGGGGCAGCATGGGACAGAATTACTTAAAATCTTTGCTTGCGCTTGGTTTTCAGGCGTTTCTGATCTTGGTGTGTGTCGGCATTTATGCGGTGTTGATACAAACAATCGCAGCGACCGACGACATTTCCGGCGCGATCTGGGCTTGCATGGGCTATACCGTCCTCTTGTGCTTTACGCTTTTCAAAACGGGAAGCCTTGCAAAGAGCGTCTTTTCGGCACATTAAGGGGGTGAGTTATGATTTGAAAATCGGTTTAATCGACGTTGACAGCCATAATTTCCCCAACCTCTGCTTGATGAAGCTATCCGCGTATCATAAAGCAAAGGGGCATACGGTGGAATGGTGGAACGCAAAGGGGCGGTACGACCTTGTATATAAAAGCCGCGTCTTTACGGACACCTATTCCAAAGACACGATAACCGTTACCAACGCGGAACAAGTTATTTTCGGCGGTACGGGCTACGACACGAAAAACCGCTTGCCGCCGGAAGTGGAACACAGTTACCCGGATTATTCTATCTACCCGCAGTTTTTCGGGATTGCCTACGGCTTTTTAAGCCGGGGTTGTCCGAGAAATTGCGGGTTTTGCATTGTCAGCAGTAAAGAGGGACGCAAAAGTGTTAAGGTTGCGGATTTGTCCGAGTTTTGGAAATGGCAGCCGGAAATAAAAATCATGGACGCTAATCTGCTTGCCTGTCCCGACCATGAAAATCTCATTGAGCAGCTTATACGAAGCCGCGCATGGGTGGATTTTTCGCAAGGGCTGGATATTCGCCTTGTGAACAGGGATAATGTCAGCCTGTTAAATCGGGTACGGATAAAAGCGGTACATTTTGCATGGGATAATCCCGACGAGGACTTAACCGGGTATTTCCAACGTTTTTTGGATTTGACCGCCATTAAGAGCAGCCGCCAGCGGCGCGTGTATGTTCTTACCAACTACGGCAGCACTCACGAACAGGATTTATACCGCGTGAACACCTTGCGGGCTATGGGCTTTGACCCGTATGTGATGATTTACGAGCGTCCAACCGCCCCGCCTGTTACCCGCCATTTGCAACGGTGGGTAAATAACAAACGGCTTTTCTATGCTGTCCCCCGTTTTGAAGATTACATTCCGGGCAGAAAGGAGGTTTGAAATGGCGTATGTAACCGTCCCAAAGGACTTAACAAAAATCAAAAGCAAGGTAATGTTCAACCTTACGAAACGACAGCTAATTTGTTTCAGCGCGGCGGTAGCAATCGGACTGCCGCTGTTCTTTTTGGTAAAAGACAGCGTTGGAACAACCACAGCGGCATTGTGCATGGTGCTTGCCATGCTGCCTATGTTTTTGCTTGCCATGTACGAGAAAAACGGGCAACCGCTGGAAGTGATTATTCGGCAATTTGTGGAAGTGAAGTTTCTTCGCCCCAAAGAGCGACCTTATCAGACCAACAATTTTTATGCCGCCCTTGCGCGGCAAGAGCAATTAGATAAGGAGGTACGGGCGATTGTCAAAGGAAAAGAAAAACACCCAAAACGAAAAGCGTAAACTTTCCCGACAGGAAAGAAAACAGATAGATACCCTTATCCGACAGGCAAAGGGCGACGGGAAGCCCCATACGGCGCAGGACAGCATACCGTTTGAGCGAATGTATAAGGACGGGATTTGCCGCCTTGCAAACGGGCGGTATTCCAAGTGCATTGAGTTTGAGGACATCAACTATCAGCTTGCGCAGCCGGACGACAAAACCGCCATTTTTGAAGCCCTTTGCGATATGTATAACTCGTTCGACGCTTCTATCAGCGTGCAGCTTTCCCTAATCAGCCGCCATGCGAACAAGGACGATTTCAAGAACAGTATCACGATTGCGCCGCAGAATGATGACTTCGACAGTATCAGAGCAGAATACACCGAAATGCTTAGGACGCAGCTTGAACGCGGAAACAACGGGCTTATCAAGACCAAGTTTCTCACCTTTACCGTTGAAGCAAAGGACATTAGATCGGCGCGGGCGCGTCTTGCCCGCATTGAAACGGACACCCTCAACCATTTTAAGGTGATCGGCGCGGCGGCGCGGGTATTGGACGGGAAACAGCGTCTTGAAGTGCTGCATGGGATTTTCCACCCGGACGGGGAACGCTTTAACTTTGCGTGGGAACGGCTACCCGCAAGCGGTCTTTCTGTCAAAGACTTTATCGCCCCGTCCTCTTTCCGATTTGGCGACGGGCGAATGTTTCAAATGGGCGGCAAGTTTGGTGCGGTTTCCTTTTTGCAGATCGTCGCGCCGGAACTTTCCGACCGTATGCTTGCTGACTTCATGGACGCGGAAAACGGGATTATCGTCAATCTGCACATTCAGAGTATCGACCACAACGAAGCAATCAAGACGATTAAGCGCAAGATCACCGACCTTGACCGCATGAAGATTGAAGAACAAAAGAAAGCAATCCGCAGCGGTTATGACATGGATATTATTCCGTCCGACCTTGCCACCTACGGCGGGGAAGCAAAAAACCTACTCCGCGATTTGCAGAGCCGCAACGAAAGAATGTTTCTGCTTACGCTGCTTGTCTTAAACCTTGCAGATACCAAGCAGAAATTGGATAACGAAGTGTTCGGGGCGGCGGCAATCGCACAGAAATACAACTGCATTTTGACCCGCCTTGACTACCGGCAGGAACAGGGGCTTATGTCCTCTATCCCGTTGGGGGAAAACCTTATCCATATCCAGCGCGGCTTGACGACCAGCAGCACCGCCGTTTTCGTTCCCTTTACGGTGCAAGAGCTGTTCCAAAGCGGCGAAGCATTGTATTACGGCTTAAATGCCCTTTCCAACAACATGATTTTGTGCGACCGAAAGAAGCTGAAAAACCCCAACGGCTTGATACTCGGCACACCGGGCAGCGGCAAAAGTTTTTCTGCAAAACGTGAAATCACAAACGCTTTTCTTATCACGTCCGACGACATTATCATTTGCGACCCCGAAGCCGAATATTACCCCCTTGTCGGACGTTTGAAAGGACAGGTTATCAAGGTTTCGCAGAACAGCACGCAGTACATTAACCCTATGGATATTAACCTCAATTACAGCGAGGGCGACACGCCCATAGCCTTAAAGAGCGATTTTATCCTTTCCTTTTGTGAGTTGATTATGGGAGGTAAAAACGGGCTGGAAGCTGTCGAAAAGACCTTGATTGACCGCGCTGTTATCAGCGTGTACCGCAACTACCTTGCCGACCCGAAGCCCGAAAATATGCCGATTTTGGGCGACCTCTACGACGAGATCAAGAAGCAGCCGGAAAAGGAAGCGCAGCGTATCGCGGCGGCATTGGAACTCTATGTAAACGGCAGCTTGAACATTTTTAACCACAGGACAAACGTTGACATTCATAACCGCCTTGTCTGCTTTGATATTAAGGAACTCGGTACGCAGCTTAAAAAAGTCGGTATGCTTATCGTCCAAGACCAAGTATGGAACAGAGTAACGGTAAACCGCAGCGAGGGCAAGGCGACGCGGTATTACATCGACGAGTTTCATTTGCTGCTCAAAGAGGAACAGACCGCAGCATACAGCGTCGAGATTTGGAAGCGTTTTAGGAAGTGGGGCGGTATTCCGACAGGTATCACCCAAAACGTGAAAGATTTGTTGTCGTCCCGCGAGGTGGAGAACATCTTTGAAAACAGTGATTTTGTGTATATGCTCAACCAAGCCCAGGGCGACCGGGAAATCCTTGCCAAGCAGCTTAACATTTCACAGCAGCAAATGACCTATGTAACCCATTCCGAAGCGGGCGAGGGACTTATCTTCTATGGCAACGTGATTTTGCCCTTTATTGACCGTTTCCCAAAAGATACGGAACTCTACCGCGTGATGACGACCAAGCCCGGCGAGGTGTCAGCATGAAGATAGAAACGGATAAAATCTATTGCGGCGACAGCTTGCAGGTGCTTCAAACCTTGCCGGATAACTGTATGGATTGTTGCGTAACGTCCCCGCCCTACTATGCTTTGCGCGATTACGGCACAGACGGGCAGATCGGACGGGAAGCAACGCCGGAGGAATATGTTTCCCGCATTACAGCGGTTTTCCATGAGGTAAAGCGGGTGCTTACGCCGGAGGGTACTTGTTGGCTGAATATCGCGGACACTTATTGCGGCACAGGCAGCAAAGCCGACCACCAAGACCCCAAATACCCCAAAGGCAGGAACGGGCAGCAAGTGGCGTTTAACCACCGCGCCCCCGGCTGCAAGCCCAAAGATTTAATTGGTATTCCGTGGCTTGTAGCCCTCGCCTTGCGGGGCGACGGTTGGTATTTGCGCAGTTCTATCATTTGGCACAAGGGAAACGCCATGCCGGAAAGCACGCGGGACAGACCGACGCGCTGCTATGAATATGTGTTTCTGCTTACCAAGTCGAAGAAATATTACTACGATTGGCAAGCAGTAGCCGAGCCGATAGCCCCCACAACGGCGGTACGGCTGAAAAGCGGAGTTGGGAAAGGCAACAAATATGCCGCTACCGTTCCGGGGCAAAACCAGCCGCAGAAAATCAACCGTCCCCGCAGGAAAGGCGCATACACCGACGAAATGATTTCCCCCGTCCGCAGCCGCCGCAACGTTTGGCAGATCAACACAGCTTCCTATCGCGGCGGGCATTTTGCAGCGTTCCCGCCCAAACTTGCGGAAACGTGCATTTTGGCGGGCTGTCCTGTCGGCGGGATTGTGCTTGACCCGTTTTTAGGCAGCGGCACGACCGCAGCGGCGGCAAAAAGCCTTTCCCGCCGCTATGTGGGTATAGAGATCAACCCCGAATACTGCACCCTTGCAAAACAGCGTATTGGAGGTGATGAACATTGAGCAAGGAATTAAAAGCCCCCGACAAGGTAACGCAGAAAATGACCCGCGACGGGGCGGTTGCGGAAAACCTTACGACGGGCGAAACAACGAGTATCAGCGAAAGACCGCCGGAGGAAAACTATTCAGCCCCCGTAGCGGGAGCAGCGGAAAAAGCCACCCAACGTATTGGCACAGAGGTTAGCCGCCACTTTGAAAAGGGCGCGGAGAAAAAGACCCTTGACGCAGCACAGCTTAAAACCCATACGTCCCGCTTGCAGTTTTCCGAAGCGGAACGGGCAACGCCGGACCTGCAAAAGGCAATCAAAAAATCCGATACGGCGGCTGACCGTTTAGACAAAGCGCGGGCAGCTATCCCCAAACAGACCAAAATCACAAAAGAGCGCGTTTTTGACGAAGCCAAAGGCAAAGCAAAGACGCGCCTTGCTTTTGAAAAAACGGATAAGCCCCCAAACGGCAAGTTGCGTCATAACCCGTTATCCCGTCCGGCGCAGGAATTGGACGCCGCCGTACATGGAAAAATCTATGAGGTGGAGAAAGAAAACGTCGGTGTGGAAAGCGGACACAGGATAGAACTTGTGGGCGAGAAAGCGGGCGGCATGACGACGCGGGCAGTAAAACGCGGCATACGCAGCCATAAGCTGAAACCTTACCGGGCGGCGGCAGCAGCCGAGAAAAAGGCAGCAAAGGCAAACGCCGATTTCCTCTACCAAAAGGCGCTGCATGATAACCCCGCCCTTGCGCACTCCAACCCGATTTCCCGTTTTTGGCAAAAACAGCGCATTAAAAAGCAGTATGCAAAGGCGTTGAAAACGGGCGGCAAGGTGAAAAAGACCGCCGAAGCCACCGCAAAGGCGGCGAAGAAAACGGCGCAGGAAACCAAACGGGCGACGTTCTTTGTTGTCCGGCATTGGAAAGGCTGCTTGATTGTGGGCGGGATTGCCTTTATCGTGCTGCTGCTTTTCGGCGGGCTGTCCTCTTGCTCCCTCTTTGGCGGCAACAGCGGCAGCGGCTTGATTGCGTCGTCCTATCTCTCCGAGGACGCGGATATTACAGGCGCAGAAAGCGCGTATGTCGCTATGGAAGCCGAGTTACAGGATATGCTGGATAACATCGAAAGCGAATACCCCGGCTATGACGAATACCGGGTAACGGCTGACGAGATCGAGCATGACCCGTATGTGCTAATCTCTATCCTCTCCGCTTGGCATGAGGGCGTGTTTACTCTCGATGAAGCGCAAAGCACCCTTGAAATGCTCTTTGATAAACAGTATATCTTGACGGTTACGGAGGAAGTCGAGGTACGCTACCGCACCGAAACGCGGACGGACAGCGAGGGCAACGAATACGACGTTGAAGTAGCCTATAACTATTACATTCTCAATGTGGATTTGGAAAACTTCAACCTCTCCCATGTTCCCGTTTACATTATGGGCGAGGAACAGCTATCCATGTACGCTATGTATATGTCGTCGCTTGGGAACAGACCCGACCTTTTCCCGCAATCCGGCTATATTTCAAAATACTATGAAAACCCGCCAGCGGATTATGAAATCCCGCCCGCCTATCTGGAAGATGAACAGTTTGCGCGGCTCATTGAGGAAGCGGAAAAGTATGTCGGTTTTCCTTATGTGTGGGGCGGCAGCAGCCCGGAAACCTCTTTTGATTGCAGCGGTTTTGTTAGCTATGTGCTGACGAACAGCGGCTTATACAATACGGGCAGACTTGGGGCGCAGGGGCTTTACAACATTTCAACCCGCGTTTCCAACCCGCAGCCGGGGGATTTGGTTTTCTTTACGGGTACATATGACACACCGGGGGTATCTCATGTGGGTATCTACGTTGGCGAGGACGGGGACGGAAGCCCCGTCATGCTGCATTGTGGCGACCCGATACAATACGCAAAACTTGATACAAGCTATTGGCAATCCCATTTTTACGCCTATGGGCGGCTACATTACAACTGACTTTGAAAGGAGTTTATTTCTATGGCAAACACGAAACTTGACCGTATCGAACGGGATATTGAGAAAACGAGGGCGAAAATCCTTGAATACCAAAAAAGGCTGAAAGACCTTGAAGCGCAGAAAATCGAGGAAGAAAACGCGCAGATCGTTCAAATGGTGAAAGCGGTACACCTCGACGGGGCGCAGCTTGCCGCGTTCCTCTCCGCTTACGCCAGCGGCGAAATTGCCTTGCCGCAGCCGGACGCAGACTATACCGACGAACAGGAGGAAACCGAAGATGAAGCATAAAAAACTGTTTCGCAGCGTTACAGCTTTGCTTGCCGCCCTTGTACTCATGGGCGGCTTTTCTGTTACCGCTTTTGCGGGCGGCGGTGATGTGAGCGACGAGCCGCCTACCCCCGTAACCGAAACCGAGCCGGAAGAAACGACGGGCGGCTATGAGCCGCAGCCCTTAACGCCGGAGGGCAACATGAGCCTTGTGGACGACATAACGGGCGAAGCGTCCGGCGATAAACAATTTATTACCGTCGTTACGAAAAACGGAAACTATTTTTACATCATCATTGACCGCGCCGAGGACGGAGAAAACACCGTCCATTTCCTCAATCAAGTTGATGAAAAAGACCTTTTGCAGCTTATGGAGGACGAACAGACCGAAACCCCCGCTTGTAGCTGTACTGAAAAATGCGTTGCCGGAAGCGTCAACACCGATTGCCCCGTTTGCAGCGTCAACATGAGCGAGTGCGCGGGCAAGGAAGCCGAGCCGGAGCCGGAAGAAACCGAGCAGCCGGAGCCGGAGGAAGATAAAGGCGGCGGCATGGGCGGTGCTATTCTGCTTGTCGTGCTGCTTGTTGCCGCAGCGGGCGGCGGCGCGTTCTACTACTTTAAGATTTTGAAGTCCAAAAAGGACGCGGCGAAAGGCAGCAACAACCTTGACGACCTTGATTTTGACGAGGACGACGAGGAAACGGAAGAAGTCGAAACCGAACAGACCGAGCAGGAGGACGAAAATCTATGAAATTGGTAATTGCAGAAAAACCGAGCGTCGGGGCGGCGATTGCCGCCGTTATTGGCGCAAATGAAAAGTGCAGCGGATATTATGAGGGCGGCGGCTACCTTGTGTCGTGGTGTGTCGGGCATTTGATTAGCCTTGCAGACGCGGCGACCTACAACGAGCAGTACCGTAAATGGAAGTACGACGATCTCCCCATTGTCCCGCAGGAGTGGCGGTTTATCGTTGCCAGCGGCAAGGAGCAGCAGTTTTCTATTCTCAAAGACCTTATGCACCGCAGCGACGTTACCGAGATTGTCAATGCGTGCGACAGCGGGCGCGAGGGAGAACTCATTTTCCGTTTTGTCTATGACCAGGCGAATTGCAAAAAGCCCTTTTCCCGCCTTTGGATTAGCAGCATGGAAGAAAGCGCAATCCGCGAGGGCTTTTCAAACCTCAAAGACGGGCGCGGTTATGACAACCTGTATCAATCCGCGCTTTGCAGAGCAAAGGCCGATTGGCTCATTGGCATTAACGCGACCCGCCTTTTCTCTATCCTCTACCATAAAACATTGAATGTCGGCAGAGTGCAAACGCCCACCCTTGCTATGCTGGTAAACCGCGACTATGCAATCAGCAGCTTTAAGAAAGAGAAATATCATGTCGTCCGGCTGGACGTTGGCGGCGTTGCCGCCCTTTCCGAAAGGCAGGACGACGAAGCGGCGGCGCGGCAGATGAAAGCGGCTTGCGAGAAATCGCAGGCCGTTTGCACTTCTCTTAAAAAAGAGAAAAAGACCGCAGCCCCGCCGAAACTGTTTGACCTTACTTCTTTGCAGCGGGAAGCAAACCGCCTATTTGGATTTACGGCGAAACAGACCCTTGACTATGCGCAAGCCCTCTATGAAAAACGGCTTTTGACCTATCCCCGCACCGACAGTAAATATATCACTTCCGATATGGAGGGCAGCACAAAGGAACTCATTACCGGGCTTTGTTCGCTGCTTCCCTTTATGCGGGACGTGAAGCTGCAAGCAGACCTTACAAGGGTTTGCGACAACAGCAAAGTAACCGACCACCACGCTATTTTGCCGACAGCCGAGTTTTTGAAAACGGGCTTTTCTTCCCTTACCGACAGCGAAACAAAACTTATGACCCTTGTATGCGCGAAGCTGCTTTGCGCCGCAGCCGCGCCCTATGAATATGAAGCGGTTACGGCGGTTATCTCTTGCGGCGGTTATACCTTTACCGCAAAGGGAAAGACGACGCTTTGCGAGGGGTGGCGTGAGATTGAAAAGCTGTCCCGCGCCGCGTCCGAGGAACAGGACGAGGACGCAGAGCCGGAAACCGTTTTGCCGCCGCTTGCCGAGGGGCAGACCTTTGACAATCCGGCAGCGGAGATCTCCGAGTGTTACACGCAGCCCCCGAAAGCATATACCGAAGATACGCTTCTGTCCGCTATGGAGAACGCGGGCAAGGAAGAAACGCCGGAGGACGCAGAGCGCAAAGGGTTAGGCACTACCGCAACGCGGGCGGGTATCATTGAAAAACTCATTAGTGCGGGCTTTGCCGAGCGCAAGGGCAAAAAGCTAATCCCCACAAAGGACGGGTATA
>OHKK01000956.1_pt1 | contig 12118 bp, 13 predicted proteins | sample 1568811 | NCBI WGS metagenome assembly OHKK01 (sample SAMEA3879568, study PRJEB24766) | human gut metagenome | biome: human-associated habitat; feature: feces | place: USA | collected 1985/1987
TACTTCTTACTGCTTCATTGTGTATGCTTTGGCGATTACAAGTAATACGCTACTCACAGGTTCTTGTACACTCCACAGTCGTTAATTCCCGAAATAGCCTTCGGTACATACTTACATTTGCGTCCTTATGCAATCCTGTAAGTTTTTACATCTCTCAGATTCAGTGCCGCATTGAAATCCCTGTCTTCGACATAGCCACAATGACATCGAAATATTCTATCTGAAAGTTTTAAATCTTTCTTGATCATTCCACAACAATGGCAGATTTTTGATGATGGATACCATCTGTCTGCAACCCGAAGCTCGATTCCATTTTCCCTGCTTTTCGCCTTAAGCTTTATTCTGAATTCGTAAAACTTCTGCGAAGCAACTGCTCTTGAAAGATGTTTGTTCTTCATCATTCCCGATACGTTTAAGTCTTCAATCGTTATATAAGATGGTTTGGTTTTTACGATCTCTGCGATTGTCTTATTGATGTAATCCGTACGGATATTGTCTATTTTATGATGAAGTTTTTGTACCTTAAGTTTTTGTTTTTGTATATTCGCTCTTTGAGTGGACTCTCCTTTCTTTAAATTTTCATACTTTCGGGAGAGACATCTCTGTTCCCGAACGAGTCGTTTTTCTAATTTCTTTAATCTTGCTGATTTGTTGATATTCTTATAGGTCTTACCATTTGAAACAATGGCAAAATCCTTTAACCCCAGGTCGATGCCGATTCCTTCGTTAGAAAGATCAGCAGTTTTATTATCAGGAATTTCTATAAGAGCCGAAACATAATATCTGCCTGCTTTCATGGAAACATGGCCGCTTTTTATGATATATCCTTCTTTCGTCGTAGGAATGTATCCTTTTTCTTTGATACGAACCCATCCAAGTGACGGAATGTTAACTCGGTGTCTCTCGCAGCGACAATCTTTCGGATTATTCTTTACGAAATACATCTTCATATCTGATCTGCCTTTCTTTTTGAACTTCGGAAAAGCACTTTCATGATTAAAGAATTTTTTAAATGCAGTCTGTCCATGATTTACTGCCTGGGTCACCGCTTTTGAGTATGCTTCCTTAATCCATAAATATTCTGGATGTTGTGGAAGGTATTCATGATTCAGCCAGACTCTGAATTTACTGCTGCTCATGAATTTTTCACCATTTTGATAGAGTTCTTTGTTATGGGCCAGATAGAAATTATAAATAAATCTACAAGTTCCTATTGTTTTATGAATCCTGACTTTCTGCTCTTCTGTCGGATGGATTTCCGTCTTGAAGCTCTTTAGCAATTTCCTCGTCCCTCTCTATTTGTTTTTTATACTTACGAAGTCCATACAGCCTGCAGGAGAACACATGAAGTATTGGTCATACGTATAATAACGCCTGTCAGTTGGAGTTCAATTTGCTTTTAAAATCCCTTCTCTGTCCCAACGCTGTAGCGTTTTAACAGATATCCCTAACAATTCAGCAAAATCCTTCGGCTTGTAGTTTGTGATATTTGATGTGTTCATAATATGATTCTCCTTTTGTATGTTTAAACACATTATATCACATTTGACAATATATTTAGTTACTTATATTTTCCTCCTCTGACCGTACTGCTTGCGTTTTCTGAACTTTATCTTATCACTCCGCTGAAAAATGGACAACATGATTTCCAGATTTCCTTTTTTTCTAAATTTTTCTGTGCTCTTTGCTTTCTTTCCTGTATAATAAAAGAAACAAGACGGATCACTATTTTTCTTCTTAATGAAAGAAAGGAACGTGCCTATGAAAATTTTAAATCTCGAAAACGAAAACCGGAAATTCACCAAGTCCATCGAAAATTTCCACGTCATGGAATATCTCCAGGATTCCAGCGTCTCGCCGATGACTGCCATGGAGGAGTATTACATGAGCAAAATGAATGTGCGCCGCCGCCAGGTTGTCATTGAACTGGACAAGGAGCACTCCGCGATTATCCAGTCCGGTGCGATGCAGTGGATGGGCGGCCATGTACAGGCGACCGCCGGAATCAAAGGGATCGGCGACCTGTTCGGAAAGGCCATCAAAGGCGCCATGACAAAGGAATCTGCCGTAAAACCGGAGTACGTCGGCGACGGATATCTCGTGCTGGAACCGACCTACAAATACATCATTCTTGTGGATGTCGAGAAATGGGGCTCCTCCGGAATGACGATTGAGGACGGCATGTTCCTCGCCTGCGACGGCAGAGTCAAAACCAAACTGACCGCCCGCAAGAGCATTTCCTCCGCTGTCCTCGGCGGCGAAGGCTTCTTCAATCTGAGCCTCGTCGGCAGAGGCGCCGTTGCCCTCGAAAGCAACGTACCTGAGGACGAGCTGATCGAAGTCGAACTCGAAAACGACGAACTGAAAATCGATGGAAACCTCGCCGTCTGCTGGTCCTCCAACCTTGATTTCACCGTAGAGCGCTCCACCGGAACCCTCGTCGGCTCCGCCGTCAGCGGTGAAGGCCTCGTCAACGTCTACCGCGGAACCGGCCGCGTCCTCATGAGCCCGGTCGCCCCGACAGATTCCCTGCTGACTGCAACCAACACGACCCAGGCGAACCCCGCTGTGAAGAACAACCTTCCGCCGGAAAATTAAATTCGAATCCTCTCCGCCCCTATGCCTAATACGCATAGAAAAAAGTCAAATTAAACCTCGTTTTTGATTGACACTTTCTTCAAAGCATGTTAGCGTAAAATACGCATTTATCTTTACATTCTTAAGAAAAACCATACGATAAAATACATGTTCTGGAGAAAATGATGAATAGAATAAACTGGACTGAACTGAAACCGCAGATTCAGCAGGTCGGGCGATTAAGTCTGCCTGCGATTCTTACACAGATTACTACGATTGCGATGCAATACATTGATTCCGCGATGGTCGGCGCGCTTGGGGCGAATGCTTCGGCGGCGATCGGGCTGGTTTCGTCGACGACGTGGCTCCTCAGCGGTACGATTTATGCGGTTTCAGCCGGTTTTTCTGTTCAGGTAGCGCATCAGATCGGGGGAAATCATGACAAGAAGGCAAGGGATGTTGTGCGGCATGGCATCGCGTCCGCGCTTGTTGTGTCGGCTGTTTTGTGCCTGATCGGGCTTCTGATCAGTCATCCGCTGCCGGGGTGGCTCGGCGGTGCGCAGAAGATCCGGCAGAATGCCACGCTCTATTTTATGATGTTTGCCATCATGCTTCCGTTTTCCCAGCTCAACTCGCTGATGTCGTCCTTCCTGCAGTGCAGCGGTGATATGGTGACGCCCAGTATTTTAAATGCCGTTATGTGCGTGCTCGATGTCATTTTCAATGCTCTTTTGATTCCGGTTTTCGGTGTCATGGGTGCCGGTATGGGAACGATGCTGGCCTGCGCCGTCATCAGCCTCACGGGTGCCTGGTTCTGTTGTGTCCACAATCCGCGGCTGCGTCTCCGCCGGAAGGAAAAAACGGTTTTTGATACGAAAATTCTGAAAACTGCATTCAAAATCGGTGTGCCGGTTGCCGTACAGGAAATCGCGATGAACAGCGCCATGGTTGCTGCCACCATGCTGATTGCCCCGCTCGGCTCCATTGCGATTGCGGCCAATTCGTTCGCCGTCACCGCCGAAGGCCTCTGCTACATGCCAGGCTACGGCATCGGTTCCGCCGCGACAACGCTCGTCGGCAGAAGCTACGGTGCCGGAAATTACAAGCTGGCGAAACGCTACGGAAATATCTGCATTGCCATGGGCGCAGTCCTGATGGCCATCACTGGAGGTCTGATGATGATCTTCTGTCCGTTCGTCTTTAGCATTCTGACTCCTGACCCGCAGGTTCGCTCGTTTGCCGCCGAGGTACTCCGCATCGAACTGCTCGCCGAGCCGTTTTTCGGCGCTTCCATCGTTGCCGCCGGAGCCCTCCGCGGAACAGGCGATACGTTTGTGCCAAGCCTTCTGAACCTTGGCAGCATCTGGGTCATCCGCCTCGGTCTCGCGGTGCTTCTCATCACCCCGCTCGGCCTGCGCGGCATGTGGATCGCCATGGCTATCGAGCTCTGCATCCGCGGATTGCTGCTGCTTTACCGCCAGCATACATCGAAATATTATAAAATATCATAAACGCCATACAAAAAAGAGGTGATCTGCCGGCACAGAGCAGATCATCTCTTTTTTTGCATCCTGCTTATTTTTTGTTTTTCATTCCAAAGTTTTTCTGTTCATCCTCGCGGAACAGACGGTTTTTATCCTTATAAGACTGAAACGCATGTTTTGTCGCCTTCCACATGGTCCGGAACGAGAGCCCCTGTTCTTTATCATATTTCGATGGCAGTAAAAGATAGCAGAGAAGGGAAATCAGTACGCCGATGCCGGTATCCAGAATCCGGGCAAGCGTATAGAAAACAACTCGTTCCTCACCAACTGTGTAAAGTACCACAAAGTAGACCACGATTCCCGGCTGGATCGCAGAGTCCGCCTGCAGTGCCAGATTGCACCACAATACCAGGCAGAGCCCCGCCGCCAGCCACAGAAAAGCCGGAATTCCAAACGGCTGTTTCTGATACAGCATGTAGAATGGAATGACCAGGATTCCTCCCACAAACGTTCCGATCAGGCGATTGATTCCATTGTGGAATCCCTCTTCAAACCGGCTCCCAACCCCGTACACTGCGCCGATCAGCGCAAAGCAGGGGTTGCGGCCGCCGGGAATCAGATATTCATAAATCAGGGAAGTCAGCAGAACAACCACCGCTGTCCGCCACATGCGTTCCGTCAGACGGGGTGATTTGAAATCCTTCAGCGGCGTGAGCTGCCACTTATTTTTCACCTCCGCCCGGTCCAGCATTTCCTGTGGTCCCATAGGCTGCTCCTGTCAAAAACTCTTATTATTTGATAAATTATTTGATAAACTTCACTTCCGGATAAATTGCCTGTTTTGCAGCCTCTTTGCGCTCGTTGAAAACAACTTTGTTCTCCTCAAACAGGTTGCGTCCTTCTGCATCAATAGAAACGATCAGCGGACCGAACTCTTTTACTTTATTGCACCATAACGTCTCCGGCATTCCCAGTTCATCCCAGTGATGCTCTGCAATTCTTTCCACCTCAGTCGCGGCAACAACCGCGCAGCCTGCCGGGAAGACACAGTGAATGGCACCGAATTCTTTACATGCACGCTCGGTATTCGGACCCATGCCGCCTTTTCCGACAATGACACGTACGCCGGTCAGTTTTGTAAATTCATACTCGAATTTCTCCATACGCATGGAAGTAGTCGGTCCGACAGAAACCATCTCGTAATCATCTTCTGTTCCCTCAATTTTCCGTACGATCGGGCCGGCATGGAAAATTGCCTTGTCTTTGATATTATATGGAAGCTCTCTTCCGTACTCAACGAGTCTGCGGTGTGCAACGTCACGGCAGGTCATGAGATCGCCGTCCAGCCAAACAATATCTCCGATGTGGATATCTTTCAGGTCTTCTGCGCTTACCGGTGTAATCAGAACTTTTTTATCTCCTCTAATTTCGATCATAATTCGTACCTCCGTTTATGCATTAAATTTCCAGGTGGAATGTGTATCACAAGTTACTGTCAGATCAGGATTTACCACGATATGGCCGCGGCGGTGGGACCAGCATCCCACATTTACGGCAACGCCGATCGTGGATGGATGGCGGGCGGTGTTTTCAATGTTTACACCCATAACGGAATATTTTCCGCCCATTCCCTGCGGTCCAAGGCCGATGGCATTGATGCCGTCTTCCAGCAGACGCTCCATTTTTGCTGCATTTGCATTTTCATTGTGGGAACCGATCGGGCGCATCAGCGCTTTCTTTGAATTTAATGCTGCGGTTTCGATGGATGTTCCAACTCCAACGCCGACAAGAAGCGGAGGACACGCATTTAAGCCGTAGCTTGTCATCTGATCCAGTACGAAATCGGTGATTCCTTCATATCCTGCACCTGGCATCAGAACCATTGCTTTTCCAGGAAGCGTACATCCGCCGCCTGCCATGTAAGCGTAGATTTCGCATTTGTCACTGTTCGGAACGATATCCCACCATACGGTCGGGGTTCCTTTTCCTACGTTTTTCTTGGTATTGTACTCATCAAAAGTCTCTACCGAGTTGTGGCGGAGCGGTGCTGCAAAGGTAGCCTGTACAACAGCCTCTTTCAGCAGGCCTTCCAGTTCATTGATGTACGGAAAATTCGTTCCGCATTTCAGCCAGAACTGAAGCACGCCGGTGTCCTGGCAGCTCGGACGGTTTAATTCCACCGCCAGTTTCTGGTTTTTGGTCATCGTCTCATACAGTGCTTTCGGAAGCGCTGCTGTTTCCTGGGAGCCCAGCTCCTCCAGCTTTGCAACTACATCGTCCGGCAGCTTTTTGCCGATGTGGGCAACAAAATCAGCTACCATGTCTGTTAAAACTTTTACTCCATTTTCGTTTGTCATAATATACCTCCTATGAATGATTTTCATGAGTGAACTTTGTGGTGCGGGGCAGGAATTTTCTGCCCCTTGTGGTGTGTGATACCTGTTTATGCGAAGGAATGCTTATCATGGATAAAAAGGAAACAGGATGGGCAGCAGTATCATGCAGATTGCAAAGGATACGAGGATCAGAGGCAGGCCGGATTTTACATAATCCTTGAATTTATAGCCTCCGAGTCCGACTACCATCGTGTTTGCAGGCATACCAATTGGTGTTGCATACGCGCAGGAACCGGCGATAACAGTTGCAATCACAACGGACCGCGGGTCTGCTCCAAGGCTGTTTGCAAGAGAAACAGCGATCGGAATCATAAGTGCCGTAGTGGCTGTATTTGACATAAAGTTGGTCAGTACACAGGTTACCAGGAAAATTACCAGGAGAAGCAGAATCGGATTTGGATTGGATCCGAGCAGACCGACGATTTTATCGGCGATCATACTTCCTGCCCCTGTGACATCCAGTGCTTTTGCCAGGGAAAGAGAGCCTCCAAAGAGGAGAACTACTTTTAAGTCAATGGAATTCAACGCTTCTTTTTCTGTCAGAACCCCGGTCAGCACCAAAAAGAGTGCGCCAAGACAGGCGGAAAGCTGAATGCTGATTCCAATTAATTCTTCGAAAATCATAGCGAAAATTACAACGATCAGAACAACAAGTGAAATGATCTGTTTCCATTTCGGAACATTGCTGAAATCTTTCTGCTCTTCCAGGTTCTGGGCTGCTTCGTTCTGATTCTGCGGAAGAAGTTTATATCCAAAACAGACGAAGTAGAGGATTCCTATCAGCAGCATCGGAATTCCGATTGGCGCGTACATGAAAAAGCTGGTTTTGATTCCCATCTCCTGCAGTGCATTGACGCCCATCAAATTTCCCGGCGCTCCGATGATAGAGAGGTTTCCGCCGAGGGCTGCCGCGAATACAAGCGGCATCAGCAGGTGGCTTCTGGAATAACCGGACTCATCTGCGATTCCACAGACAACCGGGATCAGTACGGCAGCGGTTCCGGTGTTGGATAAGAATCCGGACATCACGCCAGCAATTACCATAATGGCGATGATCAGTGTTTTTTCGGTTTTGGCAAAGCGGGTTACAAGTCCTCCGATTTTGTTTGCCATTCCCGTCTCGAAAAGTGCCTGGCCGACAACAAACATGCCGATGCAGAGGATAACGTTGCTGTTTACGTATTGAGAGAAAGTCGTTGATACATCCAGAATTCCGGTGAGAGTCAATCCAAGCGCACAGATCGAAGCTGTCAGACCCAGCGGAATTTTCTCCAGAATGAAGCTGACAATCGCAAATACCAGAAACAGCAATGTGATTGTGGTTTGAGACATTCCCAAATCTCCTTTCGTTTTTTCAGTTTTCTTTTTCTTGAAAAGCATCGGCCGAACACGTTTCTTTTGTTACTTGTATTATACGGCGTGTACTGGTTAAAAAACAAATTGGTGGAATACATGACCCCATAAAAAATTTTTATATTCGCAAAACAGGGGCTCTTTTTTTGTGCATTTTTACCTGGTTTTGCGGGAAACCGAAAAAAAATATAGAAACATTTACGTCTCTATGGTATCTTAATGGTAATATAACGTTGTCTCAACGAACATTTGGAGGGGAAAAATGACTTTAAATCAGCTTCGTTACTTCTGTATGGCAAGCCGGTGCCACAGTATTACAAAAGCGGCCGAGGAATTGTACGTGACGCAGCCGACCGTATCGGTTGCTATCCGTGATCTTGAAATTGAATTCGGCGTCAGTCTCTTTTCCAGAAAGGGAAATCAGTTAATTCTGACGCGTGAAGGGGAGGAATTTTATCAGAAAGCAAATTATATTCTCCAGTACTGCAATGAGCTGCAGGCGGATTATTCCAATCTCTCCCGTGTGCGCCCGCCGATCCGCATTGGTATTCCGCCGATGCTGAGCACCGTCTTTTTTCCCGAGCTTCTTCTCGCTTTTTCAGAAGAGCATCCCGAAATTGCGGTATCTCTTGAGGAGTATGGTTCGGTCCGTGCCTGTAATCTGGTGCAGGATGACACACTGGATCTGGCGCTTGTCAATATGGAACAGTATAATATTGATAAATTTCACCATGCCGTTCTTGCGGATGACCAGGTCGTATTTTGTGTAGCAAAAAACCACCCCCTGGCAGGCAGAGAAGTGGTTTCCATTCAGGATATGGCAAAACAGCCCTTAATTTTCTTTAATGCTGACTCGGTGCAGAATCAGCTCCTGAAGCTGCGGTTCGAACTTGAGGGGTATACACCGAATATCATCATGCGGAGCAGCCAGATTTACACGACACTGCAGTTTTTAAAGACGGGCCGCTATGCCTGTTTTCTGTATTCCAGCATGACTGATAAATTTCCGGAAATCATCGGCATTCCGATGCAGACACCAATTCGAGTGAAAATCGGCATGATATGGAAGAAAAGCAGATACATCAGCAGCGATATGCAGACGCTGATCTCTTTTACAAAAAAGTATTATCAGATGCATTCGTTGATTCCATCGGACAAAAAAACGAGCGGGGATTGAATATATCCCCGCCGTTTTCTGTAATCTTTTTTATTTCTCTGGAAAATCGTATCGTACAATCTCACAGTTTTTCACACCAAATGCCGCATATTCTTCATTCGTCATATCGTGAAAATACGACTGCACGACACGCGCAATGCCGTTGTGTGCGACGAGAATATACGTTTTTTCATCGGATTCTTCCCGAATTTCATCCAGCAGATTATAGATTCTCTGCGCCAGCCGCAGAGTCGATTCGCCGCCCTCGTGGCTCATTGCGAAGCATTCCTTCGCCTTTTTGAAGTCCGCTCCATCGCGTGCTGTGGACTCCCATTTTCCAAAATTCTGCTCCGTCAGCCGCGGCTCCGGCCGCGCCGGGATGCCGGTCATCTCGGAAATATGTTTCGCGGTGTCTGCCGCACGAACCAGCGGGGAATACAGAATCTCATCCGCCTGAATCCCCTCTTTCAGGATTTTCTCCCCGGTCTCAACCGCCTGCTGATGCCCAAATTCCGTCAATGCAATATCCGTCGCCCCACAGATCTTATTCTCCACATTCCAGATCGTCTGCCCGTGACGCACAAAATAAAAATGTCCCATGAAATGATTCCTCCTGCTTATCCTCGTCAAATGTTTCTTTCTTTTCAGAATATCACAAGCCCGCATCTGCCGCAATGAACTGTTTTTAAAAACTCCATTTCCACCAGATGAATCTTATTTTATTCACTTTTTGTACCTTTTCTTTAATTCATTTTCAATTTTTAAACGTCTCAACCTCCACAACCCGGTCTTTCCCTTTCGTTCCCCAGATCATCAGATGGGCCTTATATTCCACCGAATCCCGTGCATAAAAGAATGGCTCCTCGCGCAGCAATGATGCGCGTTTTCCTTCGGCTTCCAGTATCTTTTTCCGTTTCATTGCCTGCTCCTGGATTTTTCGGATCTGGGTTCCTTCTTCGCCAGTGAAGCGTCGTTTCGGGTAATTCTGTGCTTCGCGGGCCAGTTTTTTTTCCAGTAAATCCACGACTTTCGCGTGGCGGCTCGTATGTAGCAGTTTTGCGATCTGTTTTGCGAGGAGTTTTCCCTGCCATTTTTCATAAAGTGCAAGATACCGCAGCAGCACTTTATCGCCTGCCTCCGATGCCAGTTTTTTCATCTCCGTAATTGCCTCTTCCGTCGCTTCCCACCACGGGCATGACGGTACGAGATACTGATCCGGCACGGCCGGGTAGCAGCAGAAATTGAGCGGCGGGAAATTGGCCAGCGATGCCAGACGCATTTCTTCCTCGGTGCAGAACGCCTCGCCGAGGTATTCCAGCTTGTCCCGCAGGATCGCAATACGGAACTCAATCTGCCGCAGATACTCGTATCCGTCCACCCAGAAATGACCCGTTTTTCCGTAATCAAACAGATGCACTTCCAGTGAAAGGCGGCTGAAAAACAGCGTGCACACCGTCTCTTTCTGCCGCACGATCAGAACGTACTGCTCCCCGTCTTTTTCCAGTGCGGCATCTATTTCTCCCTCGTATTCCTTCTGATACGTTCCCGTCAGCTCCGCGTCATGAAAAACGAGAAAGCTCTCTGCCGCATCGTTCATCAGATAGACAAGCCAGATCTCCTTTTCTCCTCCCCCGTACCGCTCACCCGGAAGCAGCAGCTCGAACTGCCCCTGCGAAAGAAGCACATCCAGCCTTTCCAGTTCCTCGGTCCATGTGATATTTTCTGCAATTTCCATTCCGTGATTCTCCCCTGTTTTCTTTTACTTCCTATGATACACCAAAAAAAGGCTCCACTGCAATCCAAAGCAGTAGAGCCCCTTCTCCAAATTTTTCTGTTATTAATCCGTCCCGTTATCCGGCGCATGCCGTCCGCACTTTCTCGTCCAGCGTCGTCTGAATCTCTTTTAAATTCACCGGTTTCGGAATATGCCCGCGTCCGCGCACCGCTTGCGGTCCGTTGCAAAGGTATTTGCTGTCATCGCAAAAATCGGAACATCATTGTCCTCACGCACACTGTTTCGAATTTTTTTCGTCGCCTCGATGCCCTCCATCACCGGCATCTGCATATCCATGAAGATCGCAAAATAGCTTCCCGGATCCGACGCTTCAAACTGATCCACGGCCTTGGAACCATTCTCCGCCCAGTCCACGACAAGGCCGAGGCTTCCGAGCAGCTCCGTCGCAACCTCTGCATTCAGTGCATTATCCTCCGCAAGCAGAACAGCAGCACACCTGCAATCAGTGCCACCAGATACAGCGGGTGGTCAAACAGATACGCCATGATGGTCGGTGTCCCCACATCTTCCACATAGCTCTGCACAATTTCCGCTCTGCTCTTTCGTGATACGTTGTAAAGCGTTTTTTCCCACGGACCGTAGAAACTCCGGTCAACCTCTGAGAGTACGCCCATCCGCAGGGACATCGATGCACCTGGCACAACTTCCACGCGGAGGCGGTTCTGCGTATCATCTCTTGCCAGCTTCTGCGCTGTGTAGGTCATCAGCAGTGCACCGTCCACATTCTCATTGACCAGTCTCTGCACACATTCGTCCGTATCTTTCACCGACACAATTTCTGCATTCGGCCATTCATTGTTCAGGATTTCTTTGACCGTCACACCATCGTCGATTACCGCTATTCTCTGCAGTTTTCCCGACGCACCGCGCCGCCGCAATTCCTTTTGCCTCCCCGTTTTCATACCACGAGTATTGATTTCCGTCCGGATTCATCACGCCGCGGATCACGGCGCCGCTCTCTTTCAGCTGGGAAAGAAGCGCTTTTTTCTCTGCCGTGTAATCGGTATTCACTTCCACGGAACCGTAATATTTATTGTACAGATCAGACCGCCAGTTCGGTGTCTCCACGTTCATGCTCGTAAATGCGGTGATCGCCGGATGGCGGGAAAATGCAAACTCCTCCTCTCGTATTTTCTTTTCGCAGGCAATAAAAAAGCACCATAGATTCTCCTACCGTGCATTTCAGTCATTTCTCCCTATTTATTTTATAAGAAATGTTCCATATTTACGCAGCTGGCTGCCATTTTACAGGCCTTGTAGCTTTGCGTCACAGCCTTTCGACTGCTTTGCCGAGATTCTTTTTTTATTTTAATTCATTGCTGTAAGACTCTCTTCTCCTTTCCCATCGGAATATGAT
>OHKK01000979.1_pt1 | contig 11911 bp, 10 predicted proteins | sample 1568811 | NCBI WGS metagenome assembly OHKK01 (sample SAMEA3879568, study PRJEB24766) | human gut metagenome | biome: human-associated habitat; feature: feces | place: USA | collected 1985/1987
AACTATATGTATAATTAGAATAAATATGATATAATAATAAAAGGAAGGTTGATAACATGAAAAGAACAATTAATAAACCTAAGAAAAAAAGTCCTAAGAAAAAATTAGAAATAAAGAAGAATAGTAAACCTTTAAATAAAACAAAAAAAGATAAAAGAAATCTTACTGAAGTAATAAATAAAAGATATAATTCTTTAATATTTATAGTAATAATTTTATATGTTGTAATACTAGGAAGAGTATTTTATCTTCAAATAATTAAAGAGAATGACTATAAAGAGAGTCTTGCTATGGCTACTGAAAAAACAGTAGAAAGTACTAGTGCTCCAAGAGGTAGAATATATGATCGAAATTATAATTTACTAGTGGATAATGAAGGGGTTAAGACTATATATTATAAGAAACAAAATGGAATAACCAATAAAGAAGAAATAGAACTTGCCTATACAGTAGCGGATAATATAAATTTAGACTATTCTAAAGTTAATGAAAATAGATTAAAGACCTTCTACTACAAAGGACATTATAAAGAATGTAAAAAAAAGATTACTGATAAAGAGTGGGAAGAATATAATAAAAGAAAACTAAATGATAAAGATATAGAAAAACTTATATATGAAAGATTAGATGAAGAAATAAGTACCTATGATGAAAGAGATAAGAAAGCTGCTTATATATATTATTTAATGAATAAAGGATATTCATATGCAGAAAAAGTAATTAAAAATAAAGATGTTAGTGAAGAAGAATATGCTTATATAAGTGAAAACATTGATAACTTAAAAGGCTTTAATACTAAGTTAGATTGGGAAAGAGTATATTTATATGGAGATACTTTTAAAAGTATTTTAGGTAATGTATCTTCAAATAATCAAGGTATACCTTCAGAATTAGCAGAAATCTATTTAAAGAAAGGTTATTCATTAGATGATAGAGTAGGAATATCATATTTAGAATATCAATATGAAAACTATTTAAAAGGAACGAAAGCTAAGTATAGATTACTTCCTGATAATAGTTATGAATTAGTAAGTGAAGGTAAGAGAGGCAGTGATATAGTTCTTACTATAGATATTAACTTACAAAAATACTTAGAAGAAATTCTATCTAATGAAGTATATAATGCTAAAGGAGAAGCAGGTACTACTTATTATAATAGATCATTTGCCGTAATCGCAGATCCTAATACAGGAGAAATACTAGCAATGGGAGGAAAACAAGTACTTGATAAAGATGGCTCTAAATATATTGTAGATTATACTCCAGGTATAGCGACATTACCAGTAACTCCAGGTTCAGTAGTAAAAGGTGCTTCGATGATGGTAGGATATAAATATGGTGCTATTGATATTGGTAGTCATCAGTATGATGAATGCCTTAAAATAAAAGATACACCTCTAAAATGTTCATGGCGAACAATGGGGGATATTGATGATATATATGCTTTAGCATTTTCTTCAAATGTATATCAGTATAAAATAGCAATTACTGTCGGAAAAGGAAAATACGAATATGACAAAGGTTTATCTTTAGATGAAGAAGCCTTTAAAAAGTATCGAGATATGTATGCTGAATTTGGTCTTGGTAAAAAAACAGGTATTGACTTGCCAGTAGAAAGTTTAGGATATATGGGTACTAGTAAATTACCCGGACATTTATTAGATTTCTCAATTGGACAATATGATACTTATACACCAATACAATTATCACAATATATAAATACTATCGCTAATGGTGGCAAAAGATTAAAACCATATTTATTAAAAGAAGTATATAAAGCCAGTGATAATGGGGATAAATTTGGTTCACTAATATATAAAGCCGAAACAAAAGTAATGGGAACATTATCAGTAGAAGATAAATATATAAATAGAGTAAGAGAAGGATTTAGTGCTGTTGTTCAAAATGGTTTAGGTTATGGCTATATGGGTTATTATACAAATTCTGCTGGTAAGACAGGAACTAGCCAAAGCTTTATAGATACTGATGGTGACAATAAAGTTGATACAGAAACAATTACTACATCATTTGTAGGATATTCACCTAGTGATAGTCCTAAAATGAGTATCGTAGTAGTATCACCAGATGCAGGTATTCCCGATGTTACTCAGTCAGGTGTTACCAAAAGAATATCATCCCAAATAGTCAATAAATTCTTTGAACTAAATCAATAACAAAAAAAGCTATTGACAAGTAAATAAAATTAGCATATAATATGATTATATTAAAGCAAAGGAAAGAGACGGTATAGTAAAATAGTTGTAGAGAGCTAATGGTTGGTGAAAATTAGTATGATAGTTACTATATAGATCACTCTTGATGTGTTTTTCTGAATATTTTAAGAAAAACCGGAAGTAAATTCCGTTATCAAAAAGAGAGCACTTAAGTGAAGTAAGGTGGTACCGCGGTTATTCGTCCTTATAAACTAGTGTTTTTTTGTTTTATAAAATAGAAAGAAGGAGAGAAAGATGAATTATAAAGAGACATTATTAATGCCAGAGACAAGTTTTCAAATGCGTGGAAACTTACCAGAAAATGAAAAATTACAAAGAGAAAAATGGGAGAAAATGGATTTATACAATAAAGTAAGAGAAAAGAACAAAGGAAAAACACCATTTGTCTTACATGATGGTCCTCCATATGCTAATGGTAATATTCATATAGGCCATGCTATGAATAAGATTTTAAAAGATTTTGTAAATAGATATAAAATGATGAGTGGATATGATATGATTTATATTCCTGGTTGGGATACTCATGGTCTTCCTATTGAACAAGCTGTTACCAATAGCGGTGTAGATAGAAAGAGTATGGATAAAGCTGACTTTAGAGCTCTATGTGAAAAGTATGCTTATGAACAAATTGAAAAACAAAAGAAAGGTTTCAAAGAATTAAATGTACTAGCAGACTGGGACCACCCATATATAACATTACAAAAAGAACTAGAAGCTAGACAAATAGAAGTATTTGCTGAAATGGCTAAGAAAGGCTTAATCTTTAAAGGATTAAAACCAGTATACTGGAGTCCATCATCAGAGTCCGCTCTTGCTGAAGCAGAAATAGAATATCATGATCGAAAAGACTCATCAATTTATGTAGCCTTCCCAGTAGTAGAAGGAAATGATACTGTAAATGTAGGAGATAACCTAGTAATATGGACTACAACTCCATGGACATTACCATGTAATACCGGAATAGCAATTAGTGAAAAATTTGATTATGCAAAAGTATTAGTTAATGATAAATACTATATTGTAGCAAACGAACTACTAGAAGATTTAGCTAAAGAGTTCGGTTGGGAAAACTATGAAGTAGTAAATGTATTTACTGGTGATAAATTTGCAGGAGTAAAATATAAACATGTATTTATGGATAGAGTAGCACCAGTAATTGATGGCTTCCATGTAACTCTAGACGCTGGTACTGGACTAGTACATATAGCACCAATGTATGGAGCAGATGACTTTATTATTGGTAAAGAATATAACCTAGAAATGATAAACGGTATCGATGATCAAGGTGTATTAAATGAGCTATCTGGTCCATTTAATGGATTATTCTTTGAAGATGCCAATAAAGCCGTAACAGCAAAATTAGATGAACTAGGCGTACTTCTAAAATTAAAGTTCATTACCCATTCATACCCACATGACTGGAGAACTAAGAAACCAATTATCTTTAGAGCTACAAAGCAATGGTTCTGTAGTATTGATAAGATTAGAGATGATCTTCTAAAAGAACTAGAAAACAATGTAAAATTCCATACTGAATGGGGTAAAAAGAGATTATACAACATGATTCATGATCGTGGAGACTGGTGTATTTCTAGACAAAGAGTATGGGGCGTACCAATTCCAATCTTTTATAATGAAGACGGAAGTGAAATCGTTGACTATGATGTTATGATGCATGTAGCAGACCTATTTAGAAAATATGGTTCTAATGTATGGTTTGAGAAAGAAGCTAAAGACCTTCTTCCAGAAGGATATACAAATCCAGCTAGTCCAAATGGAAACTTTACTAAAGAAGAAGATATCATGGATGTATGGTTTGATTCAGGATCCACATGGAATGGTGTATTAATAGAACAAGGATTACCATATCCATCAGATATGTATCTAGAAGGATCAGACCAATATCGTGGATGGTTCAATAGTTCATTAATCTGTGGAGTAGCAGTAACAGGTAAAGCTCCATATAAAGAATTAGTATCCCATGGCTTTACTTTAGACGGTAATGGTAATAAAATGAGTAAGAGTCTTGGTAATGTAATAGTACCAGCAGATATGGTAAGATTACATGGATCAGATATCTTAAGACTATGGGTTGCTTCAACTGATTATACAGAAGATGTAAGAATTAGTGATGATCTAATTAAACAAGTAAAAGAAAGCTATCGTAAGATTAGAAACACTTATAAATTTATGTTAGGTAATTTAAAAGACTTTGATTATACTAAAGATAGTGTTAAATATGAAGATATGCCATACTATGATAAATATATGATGAATGAATTAAATAAATTTACTAAGAATGTTCTAGAAGAATATAATAACTATAACTTCCAAAACGTATATAAATTAGTTAATAACTTTGTATCATTCACATTATCAAACTTCTATCTTGACTTTACTAAAGATATTCTATATATCGAAAAAGCTGATTCTCTAGTAAGAAGAAGTGTACAAACAGTACTATATAACATTCTAAATAATGAGGTAAAACTACTTGCGCCAATTCTTCCATATACTAGTGAAGAAGTATATAGTTTACTTCCACATACTGAAGAATCAGTACATCTAACAGATATGCCAGAAGTAGTAACATACTCTGATAGTGCTGAAGTAGAAGAATTATTTAACTTATTTTTTGAACTAAAAGATAAAGTAAATAAAAAACTAGAAGAAGCAAGAAATGAAAAATTAATAGGATCCGCTCTAGAAGCCGTAGTTAAGATTAACTTAGAACCAAAATATAATGAAGTAAAAGAAAAATTAGGTTCTTACTTACATCAATTATTTATTGTATCTAAAGTAGAATATACTACCGATGGAGAAGAAGTAGTAGTAGAAAAGAGTACTGGTGAAAAATGTAATAGATGCTGGAACTATGTTGATCACTTAAATGGTGATATCTGCGATAGATGTCATAATATTATAAATAGTTAATAAAATATAATGCAGTATCGAGAATGGTACTGCTTTTTTTGGGAGGAAACATGATAAATAAATATAATTATGAAGTACTTAGTAGAGAAGAATTAGAAAGAAATTTTAAGTTAATGAAAGATAATAATATAGAGGTAAGAGAAACAATAATATTACATAATATTAAATTAGTCTTCTACAGATATTATAAAAGATTTAGTAATATTAATATGAATATGGAAGATATTGTTGCATATGGTATGATTGGACTTATAAAGGCAGTGGATACTTTTAGACTAGATAAAAAATGTACTTTTACTACATATGCTAGTAAATGTATTGATAATGAGATACTTATGTATATTAGAAGAGAATCTTATAGATGTGTTTCATTAGATGAGCTGATAGGAGATGATGATCTTACACTTAATGATTTAATTATTGATCCTTCAATAAATATAGAAGAGGATTATATGGATAAGGAAGAAATTAAAGATATAAATGGTGTAATTAATTTACTAAATAGTAAAGATAAATGTTTATTTAATTTATATTTTAGGGATGGTTATTCACAAATAGAGATATCTAATATATTAGGTGTATCACAGTCTTATATTTCAAGAAGAATTAAAATGTTAGTGGATAAATTAGAAGAATTATTATATCAAAAAAATATAATAGTAAAATCTAAAGTTAAAATTAAATCTATTGGATATAATAAAAAAATTGTTATGTAAAATTTATGTAAAGACTATTGCATTTATAATTAATATGTTATATTCTTATATCATAAGGGAGTGTGATAATAGTGATTTATCCTTCAATTGATAAAATATTAAATATTGTAGATTCAAAGTATGCTTTAGTTTATGTAGTATCAGATAGAGCTAAACAAATGACTAAAACAGGATATTATCAAATGCCTATTAAAGACTATAAATGTCAAAAAAATATAGGTAGAGCATTAGAAGAAGTATACGAAGGATTAATTCATATAGAGAAACATTAGATTTCTCTTTTTTTCTTGCCTAAAACAAAAAAATAATGTATACTAAATATAGAAAAGTGAGTGATTTATATGTATATTTTACTTGATGCCTGTCAGCATCCAGGAATTTTAAGAATAATATATTTTGGAAGTTTATTAATAGATTTAGTCTTTACATTATTACCAATAGGATTAATAATAATGATATTAATAGATTTTAGTAAAGTAGTAATAAGTGGTGAAGAAAAAGCAGTAAAAAATTCTAAAATAGTAGTACAAAGAATAATTAATTCTATGATAGTATTTTGCATACCATGGATAGTAAATGTATTTATGAACTTATTAAGTGAAGCAGGTATTGGTGTTGCTTATAAAGAGTGTATAAAAAACATTCAAAGTGGTGATTTTTCTTATTTTGACAAATTACTAGAAAATGAAGAAAATAAATCAAATGATAACAAAATAACTTTTGAGAATAAAGGTTCAAAAATAGTAGCTCAAGGTTTAGTAACAGTTCTAAGTGGACAATTAGGAAATAATAATGATGATAAAAAGTATGGTTTTTCAACTGATGCTTGGTGTGCTCAATTTACTACTTGGGCATTAAAGCAAGTATCTGTTCAAGGACAAACACTATATAGTTATATCAATGCAGCCGGACCAATAAATGATAATAGTGCTAGCGGCATGTGGCCTGCTTTCAGAAGTGGAGCAAATAGTAATATAACATTTGAGTATTCTAAAGCTTATGGAGGAAGTTATACACCAAAAGCAGGAGACATCATTTTTTATCAGTGGACTAATGGAGAATGTCGAAGCAGCTATGGAAAATGGGATAAAGTAAGAAAGTGCTCTGACCATGTAGGAATAGTAACATCTTCAGATAGTAGTAATGTTTATACAATTGAAGGTAATACTGGAGAACCAGGTTTAGTAAGAGAAAGAACAAGAAATATAAACTCAGATGAAATAGTAGCTTATGGTTCTTGGTATAAATAGAGGTGATGGCTAGTGAAAAAGAAAATAATAATGTTATTAAGTATATTACTTTTAACAGGATGTACAGTAAATTATAATTTAGAAATAGATGATAATATATTAAAAGAAAAAATAACAGGTACAGTAACTAAAGAAGAGAGTAAGCAAAATAGCAAAGCAACCGATATAAGTACTATATATTCCATTATTAATGAAGAACAAAAACCAATTTATAATAAAGAAGAAATTTATCAAAAATCATTAAAAGATAATGGTAATAATATAGATTATACATTTAGTTATAATTATACTATGGAAGATTTTATAAATTCAACAATAATAAATACCTGTTTTGAAAACCATGAAATAGAACAGTTAGATAATTATTATAGTATAAGATTAAGTGGAAACTTCTACTGCTTATATAGTAAAAAAATAAATATAGCAGTAACTAGCAATTTAAAAGTAGCATCAAATAATGCTGATAAAATAAAAGATAATACTTATATATGGACTATTGATAAAAATACTACCGATATAGAATTAGTAGTAGATAAGGATACTCCATATACTAAACCAATAAAAAGAGGAATAAGTAGTACCTTTAGAATAGTATGCTTTATAGTATTAGTAGTATTATCATCATTAGCATATATATTATATAAAAAGAAGAATAGTAGCGAAATTTAAGCTACTATTTTTTGTTATTTATTTCTTTTATAAACATATATTTTAATGTAGAAAGGAATGATAAAATAATTATGGAAACAATTAAAGTTTCATCAAAGTCGGAGCCTAATAAAGTAGCAGGAGCTCTTGCTAATGTATTTAGAGAAAAAGGAGTAGTAGAAGTACAAGCAATAGGAGCAGGAGCACTTAATCAAGCTATAAAAGGAGTAGCTATAGCAAGAGGCTTTGTCGCTCCATCAGGAAAGAATTTAGTATGTACTCCAGCCTTTATTGATATAAATATAGATGGAGAAGAAAGAACCGCTATTAAGTTAATCGTAGAAGCTAAATAAGTAGCTTCTTTTTTGTATAAAATATAAATTAAAAACATATATTTTAGTGGTGATAACATGTTAAAGAAAATGTCTATAAAAAAAATAATAGTATCTACTACTTCTATTATCTTACTATTAGTAATATATCTAATACCAAGTAATAGAAAAGATATAGATTTAAAAAATAATAGTATAGAGTATAATTATAATAACGTAGAAAGTACAATATATTTAGTAGATAGTAATGACTATGTAGCTAGAACAACTATACCCACATGTAAATGTGAAGGAGTAGATTTAGCTAAAGACTTATTAGAAGGCCTAGTAGTAGGAGGTACTAAAAATAACATTATACCAAATGGTTTTAGAAGTATAATACCACCAGATGTAACAATAAAAGATATAAATTTACAAGAAAATATCTTAACAATAAATTTTTCAAAAGAATTACTAGAAGTAAATGATAAAGATGAAGATAAAATGATTGAATCAATCATTTATACTTTAACAAGTATAGATGGTATAGATAAAGTAATAATAAAAGTAGAAGGAGAAGTACTAAATAAATTACCCAATAGTAAAACAAATATATCAACAGTATTAGATAAAAGTTATGGTATAAATAAAAGTTATGATTTATCTAATTTAAATGATATATTATCATATACAACATATTATACAAGTACTTATAACGATACCAAATATTATGTACCAGTAACAAAATATATAAATAGCAAAGATAGTGATGTAGTAAAAATAATAATCAAAGAATTAGGAAGTAGTCCTATATACCAAACTAATTTAATGAGTTATTTAAATGCTAATACAGTATTAAATGATTATGAATTAGATAATAATAAATTAAAATTAAATTTTAACGAATTATTATTAAATGATCTAGATAAAAAAAACATCCTAGAAGAAGTAATATATACCATAAGTTTATCTATGAATAATGTATATGATAACTTAGAATCAGTATCTTTCTTAGTAAATAATGAAGAAATATATACAATAAATATAAATGATATTAAATAATACTTAATTTCTTTTCAGAAATTAAGTTTTTTTATTTGACTAATATTTTAACAAATGATATACTTTATATAGAGAATACGGAAGGTGAGTATCATATGGAAAATAAGAAAATAAAAATATATGGAGTAGTATTAGGAATAATATTATTTATACTATTAATATCAGGACTAACATATGCTATTTTAAGCTGGCGTAGTAGTAATATAACTATCGCAGGTAATTCTGAATGTCTAGAAGTAGATTCAGTAAAAGGATCCAATATTACAGGTAGTGATTTATTATTACTAGATAAAAGTCAAGTAGTAAATAGCAATCAAATAACAATAAGAACAGGTATGGTAGTAACAAATATAACTGCTAAACTAAAAAGTAGTTGTACAATAGATGGTTATCTAACTATAAATCTAAAAACAACAACCCTAAATTCAGGATTTACTTCATCAGGAAAAAGTACAGGAGCCTTAAAATATGTTCTTGCTTCATATAATCCAAGCACCTATACTACCATTAGTACTTCAGCTTTAAATGGTAAAACATTTGATATAGTAACAACAGGTTCTATTACCAGTACAGGTACATTAAAAATAAAAGAAGCACAACTATCCAAAGATACAACACTAGCATATTTAGTAATTTTCTATATTGATGGAGAAAAAGCTAATAACGATATTGGATCAAATTCTACTAACTTTAAAACATCTATTGAAGCAACAGTTACCCAAGGAACTGCTCCAATGAGTGCTGCATCCTTAATATCCAACCTATATAATAATGCTTCTAAAACACCAGTAACAAATAATAGTATAACTTATCAATATGATACTAAAAATAGTCTTATGAAAGATACAGCAGGTAACATTAGATATTATGGTGCATCTCCAAATAACTATATTTATTTCAATTGCTCTGATTACTCTAATCAATCATCATCAACATGTGAAACATGGAGAATAATTGGAGTATTTAATAATAAAGTAAAACTAATAAGAGGTAGTCAAATAGGAACATACGCTTGGGATAATAAAAATAAATCAACTGGAGCAGAAACAGACAATGGTAAAAATGATTGGACAGAAGCAAGACTAATGAAATTATTAAATCCAGGTTATGAATCAGAAACTACTGGAGGAAGCTTATATTACAATTCAGGAAGTGGTAATTGTTATGCAGAACAGAATAACGCTACCAAAGCATGTGACTTTACTTCGACCGGAATAAAAGATAAAACAAGAGGCCTAATCTCTGAAGAAACATATTCATTATTAGGATGGAATACATCTATTGTATATGCAAATGAAATATATGAATATGAAAGAAGTGCCGGAGAAGTATATAGTGGTAGACCAACAGAATGGACAGGAAAGATAGCATTAGCATATCCTAGTGATTATGGCTATGCTGCAGATTTAAGTAAATGTGGTCAGAATTTATTTAATTATAATAATAATACATGTACATCAAATAACTGGATGAAGACTATAATAGCACCAAATTATGGCTGGTTATTAACAACTCATTCCGACTACGCGTACGATGCGTGGGTTGTCCTTTCATCGGGCAGTGTCGGCGGCGGCATCTATGCTTATTATTCGTCTGGGGTGGCGCCAGTCCTTTATCTGGACTCTGAACTAGCCGTTAAGGCGGGAACAGGATCAAGTTCAGCGCCATATCAATTGTCCGCATAAGCGGGCAGATTGATATTCCATCTTCGGTAGTGGACACTCATCAAAAAGAGGTCTCCGTGCGGGCTTGGTCCGCAGGGGACCCGGCTGAGCGATAGCGAAGTTGTCATGAAAACTTAGGTATTAGCCGCAAGGCGAAAAATTAAATATAGAAAATGAGGTAACATTATGAATAATAAGAAATTTATAATTGGAGTATTTTTATTACTTCTTCTTATGCTAGGAGGCACTTATGCCTACTACAAATGGAGTAGTAGTGATAACATGAATGTAAATGTAAAAATAGATGGTGGTACTGTTACTTTTAATGGTGGTTCAAATATTACTAGTACTATTATTCCTACTGCTTCTAAAGAAGAAGGAATAAAAAAAGATATTACAGTTAAAGCAAGTAAAGCAGGAGTTACAATGAATTTATACATGAATCTTACTACTATGCCTGATGAATTAAAAGAAAAATCATTTGAATATGAAATATATTATAACAATTCAACATTAGTTAAAAAGGGTAATTTCGGAGTATACAATTCTAATACAAATACTAGTGGCATAGCTTATGCCACTAGTGGAACTACAACACTAACATTATTTACTGGAAGAGATGTCAGTACTAATAGTGCTGACAAATACACCCTATATTTATGGTTTAATGGTAAAGATTACACTAATCCAAATACTATGCAAAGTAAAAAATTATCATTTGACTTATATGCAACAGGTGAGAATGCTGTATTAGCGGGTAACTAAAGTTACCTGCTAATTTTTAATATAAAAAAAATTCTTAAGCAAACTGCTTAAGAATTAATTATTATAAGTGGTGTCCTGGTGGAGATTCGAACTCCAGACCGATCGCTTAGAAGGCGATTGCTCTATCCAGCTGAGCTACCAAGACATCAGACAATATAAATTGTACAACATTAGTTTAAAAAAATCAACCCTTTTTATAAAAAAATTGCTTTTTTCGTATTTTTTCGATATAATCTACTTAAGAGAGGTAAAAAACAAATGAAAAAAGTAATATATCTATTATATTTTACATTATTAATGATATTATATCATTTTACTAAAAATACT
>OHKK01000980.1_pt1 | contig 11899 bp, 12 predicted proteins | sample 1568811 | NCBI WGS metagenome assembly OHKK01 (sample SAMEA3879568, study PRJEB24766) | human gut metagenome | biome: human-associated habitat; feature: feces | place: USA | collected 1985/1987
CCTTTTTCCTCACTGGTATAGCCCTCAGATTTGGTCTCCCAGTTCTTCATCTTTTCATTCTGGCTGCCGTACATCGAATTCATCTTGCTGTAAACATTGATGCGGGTCAGGCAGTATGGAACGTTGTAGTATGCCGGGATAACCAGGCCGTGCTGGATCAGGTAAGCCTCCGCTTTTGCATAGGCTGCATAGCGGGCATCCAGATCGTCGGAAATTGCGTTTGCTTCCTCAACCATAGAGGTGAACTCCTTGTAGCAGTTGAGCAGGTCACGGGTCGCGTCGGTCTCCTCAACATCGACGATGTAGTTGTAGCCGGTGGAGTAGAAGGCGTTGTCGTAACCTTACCGTTTCTAGGAATCTTCCTGTATGGATGGGCAAAACTCGGATTGGACTTTGAAAGTACCGTTGCTTACTGCTTTATCCTGTGTGCGGCGGTTTTCGTCAGTGTCGTACATGGCGTGGGCGGAGACAGCTTGTTTGAGTTCATTGCCCGCGTAGTCAAGTTCCGGCAGAATCGCAGAATCTCCAAGTACAATCCCCGTATCAAGACGGAACTGGAACCGGATTACCTGCTCCATGACGATACGATGCTCCCGAAAGAAAAACTGAAACGGGCACTGGAAAACATCAAGAGCAAGGTCGTGGGCGGCAGCGATGAGCCTATCAGCGCCGATATCACGGACGATGACCTGCAAGTCTACTATGATGACGATGAGGATTTCGTTGAGAAACCCGATGAACTGAAATCGAAGGCTGAACTGAAAGCTGAGGCAAAACAGCGTGCGAAAGAGGAAAAGGAGTTCATCAAATCCCTGCCTCGGAATCAGCGCCGTATGGCTCGTGCCGAACTGAAACGCAAGCATAAGGAAGAAGCCGAGGCGGCTAAGAAGCGCGAGGAAGAGCAGGAGCAGATGATTCAGGAAGCAATCAAGCGCCGTCTCGAAAAGGCTGAGCGCGTTAAGGCAGCACAGATGCGTGCCCACTTGACGGCACTGGAACGCCAGCGTGTTCTTGAACAGGCACAGCCGGAAACGGTTAATCTGGAAGAACAGGCTGCTGAGGTTGCGGAAACCGTTCTGGATGTCGTTCTGGACGAGCCTGCCGATACCGCTACTGCCGAGCCGGTGCCGGATGCAGAGGTCTCGCAGGAAGATACTACGGCAGAGCGGTCTGACCCTGAATTGACTGAGAAGGGTAGGAAAGTGCCCGAACAGTCTGATACGGTAGAAGACGTTCTTGAAGATATCGAGCTGGACGATGATGCCGACCTCGAAGTTGGTACAAATCCGTCCGAAGTGCTCGATACATCCGATATGTTCGATGTTGAGTTGGATGAGGTTGTAGAAGCTGAAACCAATGCACAGCGTAAACCTTCCTTTGAACCGAGAGTGGTTCGGAACGAGAAGTATACAGAGCAGACTGTGAAGCCTGTGAAGGTGAAACCGCAGATTCGTAGCAGCCGAGATATTTCTATCTTCGACGATGAGGAGTAACAGAGTATGTTCAGAAAGAAAGACAAGAATCAGGGAATTCCGGATGGTGTGGTAGGGAATAACCTGAAAAAAGCGCGTCTGACTAAGAAGGAGCGCGAGGAGATTGCAACCACCGAGCGCAAGCGTATCCGTAAACAGATGGAAGCCGAAGCGGAACGCTATCAAATCATCAAAAGCACCCAGCGTATCATCCCGGTAGAGGATATCTTCAACGGTGTTATCATCACCAAAGACCATCGGTATGTGAAAGTCATGGAGTACCGCCCTATCAACTTCGCATACATGGACGCCGAGACCCAGAACCGCGTTATTTCGCTGTTCTACCAGACATTCAAGGCAGTGCCTTGTAATATCCAGTTCAAGACCTTTGCCCGTAAAGCAGATGTCGAGTCAACGATTTCCAATGTCACCCAGTATTACGAGCAGGAAACGAACCCTAAGCGCAAGAAGATGCTCAATGCCTATATCGGACTTCTTCGTAAGACGGCATTGTCAGTTGGCATTACCCGCCGCTTCTTTGTTGTCATTGAGTTTCAGAAAACCATCAGCAATGACGGGTCCCGGTTCGAGTTGGTCGTGGCAGACCTGAACGCGATGGCAGCGAATCTCCGCTCTCACATGGAACAGTGCGGGAATGTCTTCATCCCGGCACTCGGAAACCCTGACCGCAATGAGGATGCCGGTATCCATCAGCTGTTCTACCAGCTTTTGAACCGCAGCAAAAGCGAGACGGTAAGCTTCCATGACCATATGCAGCCTATCATCGACCGCTATTCGGAGGCGGAAATGCAGGGGGTAAAGACCTCCCTGCAGGCTCCTGAATTGATTGCCCCTGAATGGATTGATTTCACGCATTACAACTATATCGTCATTGACGGTAAGTTCTATACCTTCGCCTACATCCCGTCCACCGGGTACAACCAGCGTGTATATGCTGGTTGGATTGCTACCTTCGTCAATGCCGGTGAAGGTATTGATGTTGATATGTTCTTTGAGCACATGTCCCGTGAAGCTGTATACAATAAAATCAGCACACAGCTTCGTATGAGCCGTGCTAATGCTATGGACAGCCACGACACCGATTCTGACTACCATGCGCGTATGGAGAAGATTTCTTCCAGCGAATACATGCTGCGCGGTCTTTCTACCGGTGAAGATTTCTACTACATGTCTATGGTCATCACGGTCGTTGCTGATTCCGTGGATGAACTCGAATACAAGTACGATAACCTTGAAAAGCGCGTTAAGGGTCAGGGCATGAAGATTCGCCGCGCTAATTTCATGATGGAAGAGTGCTTCGAATCGGCATTGCTCCCGCTTGGTAAACTCAATAAGGATATCAAGCGCAAAGCACAGCGTAATGTCTTGACTTCCGGTGTGGCATCCTGCTACCCGTTCATCTCCTTTGAAATGCAGGACCCCGACGGCATCATGATTGGCACGAACCGTGCAAACAACTCGCTTGTTACCATCGATATGTTCGATACGGATGTTCATGCGAACGCGAACGCTGTTATCCTTGGGTCTACCGGATACGGCAAGACCTTTACCGCACAGCTTTTTGCACTTCGTCTGTCTGAGATGGATACGCAGGTATTCATTATCTCACCCCTGAAAGGCTTGGAGGACTACGGCGGCGGCTGTAAGGCTGTCGGCGGTCAGTTTATCTCGATGGACCCGTCTTCCGTAAACAGCATCAATATCATGGATATTCGCGTTCCGGATGATGAGGATGCCAAGAAGATGGACGACTACGAGACGACTGGCTCCTTGCTGACAAAGAAGATTCATACCGTTAAGTCCTTCCTGCACCTTGTTGTTAAGGACATGACGCAGGAAGAAGAACAGCTGATTGATACAAGCCTTTATAAGGTATATGGGCGTTTCGGTATCACGAACGACAACGATTCGATTTTTGACTTGGAAAATGGCGGATACAAGAAGATGCCGCTGCTCGAGGACTTGCAGAAAGAAATGCAGAATGTCCCTGAACTGCATCGTATCTGCAATATCCTCAATCCTTTGATTCGTGGTTCGATGGCGTGCTATAACCGTCCTACGAATGTGGACTTGAAAGCCAAATACATTGTATTCGACTTCAACGGCATGAAAGGTCCTACCCTTACGATGTCGATGTTTGTCGTTCTGGACTTCGTCTGGACGAAAATCAAGGAAGACCGCGCAAAGCGTAAGGCCGTCTTTATCGATGAATGTTGGAAACTGATTGGCACGGACTCGAACGAGATGGCGGCAGAGGATGTCGTTGAGATTTTCCGTACGATTCGTGCTTACGGCGGTTCGGCGTTCGCCATGACGCAGGATATTTCGCAGTTCTATGAATACAAGGGCGGCAAATACGGTAAAGCTGTTATCGGTAACGCCGACACCAAAATCATCATGCACTTGATTCCCTCCGAAGCAAAGGCTCTGCAAGCAGCTATTCAGCTTACCGATTCCGAGATGGAGAATGTCTCGAACCTCGGTCGTGGTCAGGGACTTGTTTGTTCCGGTGCCGCTAAGCTGTTCGTTGACTTCATCGCTGCTCCTTATGAGAAGCAGGAAATCACGACCGATGCCAAGAGCTTCTACCTGCAGGAAAAGGCACTCAAAGAGAAACAGCACAAAGAAGAGCAAGAACGGTTGGCGGCTGAGAAAGCCAACAGCAATACCGATGCGAACGATGATGACGCCGATTTGCTGAATGTTACCTTTTAAGCGCCGAGAAACAACGATACTCCGATACTAATAGATGAAAACAGCACTTTTGAGATATGCGATGGTCCGGTACAAATGAAATGTGCTGATTGGGCATATTTTAAAAGTGCTTTTTCTATTAAGAAAGCGCCGAAATGACACATTTCAGAAACGCTTGCTTTTTGCATAGTTACGCAATAAGTTCACAAACCAAATGCGCAAATGTGTAAATGACACATTTTGCCGAAAATGAAAGGAGACATTCTTATGTCTGAGGTCCACAACAACGACATCCGCGAATTGCTCGATGTCATCCCCGTGATTCCGCATAATCTTATGATGGAATACCTTACCCGACAGTACAACATGACCCCCAATAAAGCCCGTGAAGTCATCTACAACGCCTGCCGTAAAGGCTCAAACCGCCGCCCGGCATGTTATGTGACGAATGACGGACTTGCGAAAGCCGATTATGTTACGATGACCAGCCTGTACCGCAAACGCTGCCGCGCATTCCGTGTGGCATGCGAGTTTTTGCCGGAAGGGCGTCAGTTTTCGATTCCCTCTACCTGCCCGTGGCTGCTGAGTTTCTGCTTCGAGGGCAGCGTATACTATGTCTGTGAGTTCGAGAAGGGCAAGGAACTCATCGTAGCGGATATGATTCGCAATGCCGGGATTCGGGAGGATATGATGTCCGTGACTTCCCGTATCGCTATCATGCGCCCCGGCGTAAACCGTGGACTCCTCAACGGATGCGGGATTCGGTTCTTCTGCGTGGTGGATGACGACTATAACCTCGAAGTCACGGAACAGGTCCCTGACCAGGAGGTATGGGATGGCGTTCCCATCGTTAAGTGATTATAAACGATATATCGAAGAAAATGGAACAAACAAGACTGCAGTAACGGATGCCTCAAAAATGACTCGGCAAGCCCCTGCTACTTATCAGGACAGTGCCGGATATGTAAAAAAACGTATCGCTAAAGCAGCCGAAATTTTAAACGCTGTACCGGATGAATTGCCCTTGAATCGAATCTCGGAAACGCCATTGAATGCCGCTTCCATTGAGCTGCTAAAAGCTGAGCGCTCGATTTTAAGGGCTTTTTCTGAGCCTGAAGACCCTGCACCATACCGAAAAATACCCGCAAAATCCGCCATTCCTGATGATTTCTGCGCGGTTTCTACCCATGACCATGCCTTGATTTCCATTCGGTTCAAGGCATTCTTACCGCCGTATCACTACGAGTGGTATAGTCGGAAATCAAAGGAAAAAGACGGGATAAATCAGTATTACCTTGATGCTGAATTCGACTTCCTGACTGAGGCTGCTATCAAGAAATTCATCCTCGAAAACGGACCAGTAACGGTCCCGCCCGGACACCTGTATCTCATCTTTTTGCGCGGCATTGCACCGAATTCTCCTACCGTAATTGATAACAATAATGTCTACACCGGAGCCATCACAAACGCCGTCAGCAGGGCACTCTGGCATGGCGATGGATGGCAGCTGATGAGTTATCTGTACACCGCAAAATCCGACCAGAATGGCCCGTATCTTGATGTTATCCTATGTGAAAAATGCGACATCATGTACTGGCTCGAAGCGTAGCTGCGGCACAACATTTTCCGGGGGTATAAAATACAACATTTTCAGGGACATAAATTAGCACTCCTGAATTTGTTGTATTCTATCCTCGATTTTCGGCGGGGTTATAGTGGTTTTCGCACCCTGCTTGGTTCGTAATGCGGAATCTAAGGCACAAATCCAAGGTGACAAAATGACTAACGAGCAAAAACTCCTATCCTACCTCTACACCATTGACTCGATACAGCGGCGGCAGCTTGTAATTGCCCTGTCTGACATGCCGTATCAAAGCCTGACGCTTGCCGTGCGAAACGCCGTAAAGCACGGATATGTGGAAGTGTTTCGCAAGGATGAATCGAACCATATTCGCATCTCACAGGACGGTGTCAAGTATATCCGTTCGGTGGCAAAAGACTCCCTCGATAGTGAGAAACGAGCCAATATGAAACGCCGTTTTAAAGGCGAACAGGGCAGACGCTTGAACCGCGTTGAGACGACCTCGTGTATGTGCAGAGCGGCAGGAATCCCGCTTGCCAAAGAAGTAGGTATCAGTCTGTCCGAACTGTTGATTACAGACACGCAGGACTACACACGGTTCATGAACGACTACTTCTACGATAAAGGCTTGCTGTTCCTTTCGGACGAACTCTCTGCAACCATTAAGGCAACGCATACAGTCGGTGAAGAATACACCACAGGACGAAGTCGTCTGGTTGGCATCATCATCAACTGCAAAGGCATCTTCTTCCTCTACTGCACTCTGGACAAGCTGATGCGCTGGATTGTCTCCTACGAACATCGCAGGGCGGATGCTATTACGAAAATTCTCAAAGACAGTGACGCCTCCAAACAGAATGCAGACTTCAACTATGTGTGCTCTCTGATGTATAAGAGCGTTATTATCGGCAAGACTTGCGCTATGATTCCCAAAATCATCACAGGCAACAAATACGGTAAAGCCGTAACGAATCCCGGCAAGAACGGCATTGCAGATAACCTGCTTACACTAACGAATCTCGAACAGGTCTATGCTCGTAACTATTTTGTGCCCACAAACACACTCGGCGTTGAACTCCTTTCCCGTACAGTAACACTGACACGCGATGACCTTAACCAAATGATTGAAATGTGGCTCTCTGAAATGACAACCACCCATACTTGCGTGGATGCCCGCGAATACACGGAAGCTTACATTGACAACGAAAACGAAAAGACACTTATCTTCCCAATCATTGAACTGGAAGAACTCGTTTACCAGAAAGCAGGCAGGGAAAAGTATCATATCGTCTGTGAACGCGGAACCCAAGATGGAATCAGCCGCACGATGGGAAATAAAGTCATCGATTTCAAAGACATGAATAACGAACCAATGCCCGCTCACAAATACGATGACGCTGGGATTCGGCGAGACGGCATCAATCCATTGACGCATTCGGGATACTGGGAGGAAGAGCCATGATAGCGATTCGCGTATGCCCTAACTGCAAGAAAATCTTTGAGGGCAGAGTCGGAGTTCCGAAAGTCTACTGTGATGAATGCATGATGCTCAAAGATTTTGCGGCTTCGGATACGGCTAGAGAACAATCATCTTGGTTTTTTGAGGATTCTGAGGATTTAGAAAAAGAAAATCTGGGAATGCATGAGACAGGGCAAGAGAAATTACTCGACCCTCTAACAGACGAGTCCCGACTTCCCGCAGCACCCCGCCAAACGAAAGAGTCTCTTTTGTATCTCATTACCCCCAGAAAGAAATATTGACAGCAACACCTAAACTATCCTTGCAACGCTTCCCGTCTCATCCACAAATCCCATCAAACCTAATTTGTTTATTACGATTCCGTGAACATATAGGTGACAAGGTTGAGAAACAAGCAAATTCATGGTATAATGCAAATGAAAATAAAGCGTAGCTGCGATGCGTAGCTGCAAAAAGCGTACAGAAAAATCATTGCACGAACCGTAGGCACGAGAAGGTATCGGGATGAAAAAGAGAATCTTAGTTCCGTATATGGCGGCAACTCTCGCCATGGCGGCTTCCATTAGCGTAGCTACCAGAGATGGAGCCGTAGTTGCGAGAAGTTACATGAATTACAATGACCAGAAGACTAGCGTAGCTGCCGAGTACCGGTATCAAACCGTAGGCATTCCTTGGGCAAACACTTATAAAATCGTCACGGCAGAGGAAGCAAGACAGATTCAGGATGGAATCGTGATTTTCGCATTTCCTCGCTGCCCTTATTGTCGCAATTTAATTACAGAGGTAACGGATGTTGCAGTAGCGGAAAACACCACAGTATATTATTGCCAAATTGATAGATACAGAGACAGATACGGGTATAATGAGAAAACCGGAAAGCCTCAGATGATTGTAGAGGCGGGAGAAGGATATACGGAGCTGCTTTCGTGGCTTGACGAATACCTTGCCGACTATATGGTCACGGATGAGGCAAAGAATAAAATCGAGGTAGGGGAGAAGAGAATCGGAGCTCCTACGATAATCCGGGTAAAGAACGGGGAACCGGTGGCAAAATGGCAGCTGGATTCTGTGGAAGACATCGAATACCCAGATAATAAATATGATAGCTGGGATACTGCGATAAAAGAAAAGGTCGAGGAATCCCTGTATGCTTTTTTTGAGGAGGTTTGAGCCATGGATAAATCCGAGATTCTCGGCACACTTCTTTTTGTGAACTCGCAGTATTGGGTTTGTGCGATTATTGCGCGAATCGGCTTTGCGATTACCGGGATTTCTAAACTCATGACTCCGGGAACGGCGGTTCTGTATTTTGGGCTTCTGTACCTCCTTTTCCTTGTCGGAGCGCTCCGCAAAGATGATGACGATGAGGACTAATACGAGCACATCGAAAGAACCGTAGGTGCTAAGAAACCGTAGGCAGATACTTCCCTGCGTAGCTGCCTTTTGCTTGTACCATCGGACGACAGTGTCGTGGTTGCCGCTATTTTCGAGATAAGCGTAGCTGCGTAGCTGCCGTCCTTTTTTGTTGTCAAAGAGATAAAGAGGAGAAAAGCCATGGTTTATGAAGTTATCAGCCCAGAAGCACATGGAAACGGCACGATTGTCGGTATGCACACCGAATCCCCTGCCTGTATCGATTCTCTGGATACCCAGAAAGCAATGCTGGAAGCCAAGAGCAAAATCACATTTACCGGCACAGAGGAAGAATATGAGTCTGTGAAGACGAAACTCAACGCGAAGGTGAAGGTCGTAATCCAGAAACCGAAATCAAGCGCAAAGAAGTGAGAGACACTATGATACAGTACCAGAATGTATACGATGCGTTTATGCGTTGCAAAACCGACAAGTTGGCAGAAGAATTTGCTGCCTTGTATGACGATTCTAAGAAGGACACCGAGAAGAGACTTGAAACGGCACAGAAAGTGATTCGTGCGTCCTATGAGCGCATAAAGAATACGACCCTCGCAAGCAATGACGATGAAAGCATGGTTGTGGTTTGCAAAAGCTTCGATGATGCCGGAGATGATGTTGCCTGCGTGAAGGCTCAGGAAATCCGAGATTGGAAGGAAAAACACGAGAAAGACTATGAACCCATCAGCGATGAGGCTCTGACCTTCATGAGCACGGATGAGATTTATAATGCGATTATCGCAGACAGGTTGCCTGAGCGGTATGCGTTTGAGTTCTCACCTTGGGAAGAAATCCTCAGCTGGAATCTGGCTGAGCCAAGTGTTGCCAGATATGGCCTCGAACATTGTCTTGCTGGTATCCTGTGGGAAATGACCTTTTTTGGCGTTGACCCTGCGGGAGTAGAGAAAGAAAGAGAGAAACTCGATGCGGCAATAGAAGAAGCCAAACAGGTAAGTGCAGAGGGAAGAGTCTCGGGTAAGGCATTCTCTTTTGAAGATTTCGCAAAAGAAGTCTTGGGGGATGAGTATACCGAAGACTGGTATCCGGAAGAAGAACGAGAGCGGGATAGTAGGAACATGGCTATAGCCAGCTATAAGTACGGAGTAGAGTTCCGGCTTTTATTAGAGAACATCCTCTAAGGGGGCAATACCCTTCCGTTCTGAACAATGCTTTGCAGGCTATGTGCTGCATGGGCGGCTGGCTGTCTGCCTGCTGGAACTGCCGCGAGCGAGCTGCCTATAAACACATCCAGAGCGGAATCCCCGCGTCCGAGGTCATGGCACTGCCTGCTTCGAGATACTGCCGTGTCCCGAAACCAAACGAGAGGAGAGACAAGAGATGCTTCTGCATATATTCGGGGACACACATGGTCCCTTGGAAATCCATAAAATAAATCCGAAACGCTTTTTAGGCCGGGCACTCACCGACAACGATGCTATTGTCATCTGCGGTGATTTCGGGTTCCCGTTCCTGCCTACCGACTGTATCTCTGAAAATACTCTCAAAGAATCAGGTGCTGAGCACTACTGCATCAAGTATGCCCGCGCATACCGGCAAAACATCGACTGGCTCAAATCCTTTCCGTGCGATATCCTTTTCGTCGATGGAAACCACGATAACCACGAATTCTGGACCAAACTCCCAACTGAACCCTGGAACGGCGGTCAAGTTCAGAGATTGCCGGACGCACCCAATGTCATCCATCTTATGCGCGGCGAATACTATACCATCGACGGTCTAACCGTTTGGTGTATGGGCGGCGCAGAGTCCATCGATAAGGCAACCCGCACACAGGGCATTTCTTGGTGGCCGGAGGAAATCCCGTCTCAGAAAGAGATGTGGCACGGGATGGATACGCTGGAAGAACACGGATATGATGTCGATGTCATCCTGACGCACACGATGCCAAAGATGCTGATGTCTGCCTATTTCGGCAATTCCTTCACCTTGAAGGAAAATGACCCGACAGGCGTTTACCTCGATGAAGTGTATCGGAGAACCAGGTTTCGGAAATGGTTTTGCGGGCACATGCACGAGGACATCGATAAGCCCCTGTTCCGGCTGCAAGTGCTATATGACGATGTAATGAGCATTGATACGAAGAATCCCAGCTTTGAAAGTACAGAACAAGAAGCAGGACACTGAGAGGAAGGGAAAGACCTTTGAGCATATTCATCGTTGGGGATGTACACGGGAACTATAAAAGCCTGACATCCAGTTTGGAGAAGTCTGGCTGTGATGTGAATGCCGATACCATCATCTTCGTGGGCGATGTAGTGGACCGTGGCAAGGAAAACGCCAAGGTCGTAAATTTCATCGCCGAGCATAAAGGCAACATCCACCTAATTTGCGGCAACCACGAATACCAGCACAGACAACTCCTGAAATACTACCGTGCCCTTGCCAAGGCACCGGCAATTCGAAAGATGGCAGCAGGAATTTTCCGGCACTATACTCCCGAAGGCAAAATCTTCCGCGATAAATCTGAAATCGAAAGACTCCGCTGCGATAAAGAAGAGCGCAGAAAAGAAATCGAGAAGCATCCCAAGACTTTCGAGGAATGGCAGAAACAGTTCCTGATTTATACCCTTGCATGGGAAGATGATTCCCTCTGGCAAATCGTGCTCTATCTGCTCGATGAGATGTGCGGTCCTCCCTATGATGCCCAGCATACCGTTTACGAGTACCTGTCCGGCACCAATCAAACGAGAACGAACTTTGAGCAGGTATTCGAGAGCCAGACACAGGAGCTCAACATCAAACCGGGTCCGGGCGTGCATCGGTATGAACAGGTAGTAGTCTCGCATAACAATCCATTCGGCGGTCCATACAGCTACGACAGCCAGGAAATGCTGGCAGGGCATAGAAACATCCTGTATATCTTCGGGCATGTATCCCACGAGACTATGACCCGCAATGACCGGAAAGAATCCGGCTGCACCTTCCTCGACATCGATACCTCTCCGAAATCCGTCACGGTCATCGCACTTGACGACTACCTCAAAAACTAAGCAACGCGCTACAATGGCTCATACAGCCGCTGTGGCGCGTTTTTCTTTTTAGACGATAACTTTATCGGATGCGCTTCGACACCATCGAAAGCGGGCGGGTTTGCCGCCAATCCTGCGATGCTGACGCGATGCGGTGTACTCAATACAACCATGATTCTGAATGCGCCGCAAATAACGCACAAGACAAGACACACAAAGACCCTTGCAGAACCTCTACCAACCACGAGGA
>OHKK01000983.1_pt1 | contig 11859 bp, 10 predicted proteins | sample 1568811 | NCBI WGS metagenome assembly OHKK01 (sample SAMEA3879568, study PRJEB24766) | human gut metagenome | biome: human-associated habitat; feature: feces | place: USA | collected 1985/1987
TCTGGAATATCTTGGCGTCCGAAGCTCGACAAGAGCCAGCATGATGTTTTATAATACACCGGAAGAGATTGATGCACTGATCGAAAGTGTATCCACAATCAGAAGGAGAATGGGCTATGGAGAGTAGAGGATTTTATAACGAAATTTTGACGGAGCACAATCTGCGTCCGGAATTCAAGCATGATCTGCCGGATGCGGACATCGTACTCGAGGGCGTCAACCCAAGCTGCGGCGATGATATCTGGCTGAAATTAAAAGTCGACGGCGATGTGATCACGGACGGTGCGTTCGTGGGCGACGGCTGTGCGATTTCGCAGGCATCGGCGGACATTATGCTCGGCATGATCATCGGAAAGACGAAGGACGAGGCACTGCGCCTGGGAAATCTGTTTCTGCGCATGATCAAAGGAGAAGCATCCGACGAGGAGATTGACGAACTCGAGGAGGCTGGTGCACTGAAGGACATCTCCCACATGCCGGCAAGAGTGAAATGTGCAGTGCTTGGATGGCATACGCTGGAAGAGGCATTTAAACAGGAAAAATAAGAACAGAAAAACTTTTTGCATTTCTGAGAAAAAGTATCACTTTACCCACTTGCAATTTTTAAAAAATTAGTTATAATGAATTATAGTTAGTAAAGGCTAACCAAAGTGAATCAATCATTGTTATCTCCCGTCTGCGGATCCTGGACACTTCGCAGGCGGGAAACTCCAGAAACAAACGAGAAAGGAGCACACGAAAAGTGAAGAGCCTGAAAATTGAGGAAGTAAAAGGAAGAGAAATTCTGGATTCCAGAGGAAACCCAACCGTAGAAGCTGAGGTTGTTCTTGCAGGAGGCGTTGTAGGACGCGGCATGGCACCAAGCGGCGCATCTACCGGTGAGTTTGAGGCACTGGAATTACGAGATGGAGATAAAGCAAGATACCTTGGAAAAGGTGTGCAGAAAGCAGTAGAAAACATCAACACCGTCATCAACGATACCTTAAAAGGTATGGATGCATCCGATACCTACGCTGTAGATAAAGCTATGATCGATGCGGACGGAACAAAAGATAAATCCCGCCTGGGTGCAAATGCCATTCTGGCTGTATCCATTGCCTGCGCAAGAGCAGCAGCAAACGCACTTGAGATTCCGCTGTACCGCTTCTTCGGCGGCGTTTCCGGAAATCGTCTGCCGGTTCCGATGATGAACATCATCAACGGCGGATGCCACGCACTTTCTTCCGGCCTGGATGTACAGGAGTTCATGATCATGCCGGTTGGAGCATCTTCTTTCAAAGAGTGCTTAAGATGGTGCGCTGAGGTCTTCCATGCACTGGCTGCCATCTTAAAAGAGCGCGGACTGGCAACATCGGTTGGAGATGAAGGCGGTTTTGCACCGGCTCTGAAATCCGATGAAGAAGCCATCGAGACCATTCTTGAGGCAGTGAAAAAAGCAGGCTACGAGCCAGGCAGAGACTTCAAGATCGCGATGGATGCTGCTTCCTCCGAGTGGAAGACAGGAACCAAGGGTGAATACAAACTGCCGAAAGCCGGCACTGTATTTACTTCCAAAGAGCTGATCGCTCACTGGAAAGCACTGGTAGAGAAATATCCGATCATCTCCATCGAGGATGCTCTGGATGAAGAAGACTGGGAAGGCTGGAAAGAGCTGACCGCAGAGCTTGGCGGAAAAGTACAGCTTGTCGGTGACGACCTGTTTGTAACCAATACTGAGCGTCTGGCAAAAGGTATCTCCCTTGGCTGCGGAAATTCCATCCTGATCAAACTGAACCAGATCGGTTCTGTATCTGAGACCCTTGAGGCAATCAAGATGGCTCACAAAGCAGGCTACACCGCAATTTCCTCCCACCGTTCCGGTGAGACCGAGGATACCACCATCGCAGACCTGGCTGTTGCCCTGAACACCTGCCAGATCAAGACCGGTGCACCGAGCCGTACCGAGCGTGTTGCAAAATACAACCAGCTTCTCCGAATCGAAGAAGAACTTGGAACGGCCGCTGTATACCCTGGTGCAAGAGCATTTAATGTGACACAGGACTAAGCAGTAAATAACATCATACCATAAAAAAAGACAAGATCCTTCCTCTTAAAACCAACCATAAATAAGAGTCCCCGGGGCCGTTGAAAAACGTGTTTCCCGGGGATTCTTGCATGCGGGGGAGGGGTATATGAAAAAACACTTGACTTGAAGCGGACTTGAAGTGTTATCCTATCTAGGAAAATGTAAAATAAGGGGGATATATCGAAATGAGCGAAAGATTATGGAATATTCTTCTGGATTCTTTCTGGAAAATCTTTCTGCCGGGCCTTAAGGTGACGATTCCGCTTACTGTAATCTCGTTTTCCATTGCACTTGTAATTGCGACGGCAATGGCTATGGTACAGTTTGCAAACATCAAAGGCCTTCGTCAGATTGCACGTTTCTATATCTGGATTTTCCGCGGAACCCCGCTTCTGGTCCAGCTTTTCGTTGTGTTTTACGGACTTCCGCGCGCCGGTATTCTGATCGATCCGTTTCCGGCGGCAGTTCTCGTCTTTTCCCTGAATGAGGGCGCCTACAGTGCCGAGACGATGCGTGCGGCCCTGGAAGCCGTTCCGGCAGGCCAGCTCGAAGCCGGCTACTGTGTCGGCATGTCGTATCTGCAGATCATGCGGAGAATTATCCTTCCGCAGGCGATGCGCACCGCTTTCCCGCCGCTTTCCAACTCTCTGATCGCCATGGTAAAGGATACTTCCCTTGCCGCAAATATCACCGTAACGGAGATGTTTATGGTAACGCAGCGGATTGTAGCGCGCACCCATGAGCCGCTGGCACTGTATATTGAAGTAGGACTGATCTACCTGCTGTTCTCCACCGTGCTCACGAAGCTGCAGGGAATCGGAGAGAAGAAACTGAGTACATATCAGAAAAAAGGGGAATAAGCCATGCTGGAAATTAAAGGATTAAAGAAAGCGTTCGGCAGCCTGGAAGTGTTAAAAGGTGTAGATTTAAAAGTAAAACAGGGCGATGTTGTTGCAATCCTCGGCCCGAGTGGTTCGGGAAAAACGACGATGCTGCGCTGTGTCAACTTTCTGGAGCATGCGGACGGCGGCAGCCTGATCTTTGACGGGAAAGAATATCCGTTCCACAACATCAGCAAAAAAGATATCGCGGCGATCCGTCAGAAAACCGCATTTGTATTTCAGAACTATAACCTGTTCCTGAACAAAACAGCCCTTCATAACGTAACCGAGGGCCTGATCATCGGCAGAAAAATGCCAAAAACCAGGGCGGAGGAAAAAGCGCGTGCAGCGCTTGAAAAAGTAGGCATGCTGGACCGTGCGGACTACTATCCGCATCAGCTTTCCGGCGGACAGCAGCAGAGGGTGGCAATCGCCCGTGCACTGGCAACCGATCCGGAAATTATCTATTTTGATGAGCCGACCTCAGCACTCGACCCGGAGCTGACCGGCGAGGTGCTTGGTGTTATGCGCCAGCTTGCCAAAGAGGGAATGACGATGCTCGTTGTCACGCATGAGATGGGCTTTGCAAGAAACGTTTCGAACAAAGTTGTCTTTATGGAAAACGGCGTTGTCGTTGAGGAAGGTCCGTCGAAGGAATTTTTCGCAAATCCGCGGGAAGAGCGGACGAGAACATTTTTGCAGAATATTGAACAGCATTACGAGTAAGGTATCCCGCAAAGCGGCAAATCCTGCCCGGAGCACGGAATCCGGACAGTTTGCAATAAAGAAAACAGAAGAAGCAAAGGCAGCTTCTTCCAGAACAAAACAAAAAAGGAGTGGCGAATATTATGAAAAAGAAAATGGCAGCAGTATTTCTGGCAGGTATCCTGACATCATCCTTTTTACTGACCGGATGCGGAAACAGCACGGCAGATAACAGCAGTGCTTCTTCCTCTTCATCAGCATCTTCTGCAAGTGCGTCTGGGGATCTTTTAGAGCAGATCCAGAGCAAGGGTGAGATCGTTGTGGCAATGGAAGGAACCTGGGCACCGTGGACGTATCACGATGAGGACGACAACCTGGTCGGCTATGACGTAGAAGTGGCACAGCAGATCGCAGAGAAACTCGGCGTGAAAGCAACCTTTGTAGAGGGTGAGTGGGACGGCCTTCTTGCAGGAATCGATTCCGGCCGGTACGATATCATGGTAAACGGCGTAGATATCACAGAGGAGCGCGCTGAGAAATACAGCTTTTCCGATCCATACGCATACAACCGCACCGCTGTTATCGTAAACTCTGCTAACGATGAAATCCAGTCCATGGAGGATCTCGACGGAAAGAGCACCGCGAACACCATTTCCAGTACGTATGCAGAAGTTGCCGAGAAATATGGCGCAGCCGTTACCGGTGTTGACGATCTGGAGCAGACTTTCGAGCTTCTCTTAAGCGGTCGTATCGATGCAACTCTGAACGCAGAGGTAACGTATTACGATTATATGAAAGCACACCCGGATGCAGAGATCAAAATTGCATGTCTCGATCCGGAATCCACAAAAGTCGGTATTCCGATGAAAAAAGGCGATGAGACCAAGACGCTGCTTGAGGCAGTCAACAAAGCACTTGGCGAGCTCGCAGAAGACGGAACACTGACAGAGCTTTCGGAAAAATATTTTGGAACGGATATCTCCAAAGAAGCAGCAGAATAAGATACAAAATAAAGAAGGTTACAGATCATGATTGCAAATTATCATACCCATACATGGCGGTGCCGCCATGCGAACGGAACGGAGCGGGAGTATGTGGAGCGCGCGATTGAGGGCGGCCTTAAAATTCTCGGTTTTTCCGACCATTCGCCTTATCCGTTCCCGGACGGCTACGATTCCGGCATGCGGATGCGGCTCGATCAGGTGGAAGGCTATGTAGACACCGTGCTGGCATTGAAAAAAGAGTATGACAAGGATATTGAAATCCATCTCGGACTCGAAACAGAGTATTTCCCGAGATTCTGGGATCAGCTGATTGATTTTTTGTCGGACTATCCGTTTGAGTACTTTGTGCTTGGCCAGCACAGCCTGGGAAATGAGATCGAAAAGATTCTCTACAGCGGCCATGGAACAACAGACGGAAGCTACCTGAAACAGTATGTGGACCAGTGCCTGGCAGGCATCGATACCGGAAAATACCTGTATCTGGCACACCCGGATCTCTTTTTATTCAACGGCGACGAAGCAGTGTTCGACCGGGAATACCGGAGACTCTGCCGTGAGGTGAAAAAGAGAAACATTCCGCTGGAGATCAATTTCCTTGGTCTGATGGAAGAAAGATGGTATCCGAACGAGAAGTTCTGGAAGATCGCCGGCGAAGAAGGAAACACCGCCGTTTTCGGCTGTGATGCCCATACGCCGAAAGCCGTCTGGAATCCGGAGACGGAACAGAAGGCACTGCAGCTGGCAGCAAAATACGGTCTGAAAGTACAGGAAACCGTTCCGATGCCGAAGACATTTTAACAGAAGCAGAAAAAGCTGTTCTTTTCTGGTGAGAGTTTTGAAAACTCCGCGGAAAAGAACAGCTTTTTTGATATGAGATTTTTTATGCTTTTTTTGTGTGCATCAGCCGTACCGCCTCTTCTCGCTGTTTCAGAATCTTCTGAATCGAAGTCCAGTAAACGATCATTGAGACAACCGGCCCGATCAGGTCGGAAATAGGTTCCACGTAGAAGATGTTTTCCAGTGCAAAGAACCGCGGCAGAAGAAACAGAGCGATAAAGTAGACGAATTTCCGGAAGAAAGAGAGTGCAAACGAATAGCGCACGCAGCCCATTGCAGTAAAGCCGTCTACAATCTCGTACTGAATGCCGAGCGGAATGACTGAGAGTGTCGAAATATGGATCGCGCGGACCACCATCGAGACGATCTGCGGATCGGAAGTAAAAAGCTGCGCAAACAGCGTTCCGGCGGCATTGGAGATGAGAAACATCAAGGTCGCAAATCCGGCACAGAGTGCGATGATGGTTTTCTGTGCCTCAAGAATACGCCTGGAATTTCCAGCTCCATAATTGTATGCGAGGATTGACTGCGTTCCGCCGCTGATTCCGCCGAGCGGCATCGTAATAATCAGCATAAAGCTCTGAACGATCGTTGCACAGGTGATGAAGCTGTCTCCCTGTCCGGCGGGTGCATACCGCTGCAGGACGGCGTTCATCGCAATGATCATCACATTGTCGATGGCAATGATTAGAAACGGAGTAAAACCGACTGTCAGAATGCGTTTCATGATCGCAAATGAATACCCGCCGAAGGTGATGCGGATCGGAATCGTCTTTCCGAACAGAATATGCAGCACATACAGACAGCTTGCGATCTGGGAGAGCACGGTTGCAATTGCCGCGCCGCGCACGCCGAGATGCAGAACGAAGATAAACACAGGGTCCAGCAGCAGATTCAGGACGGCGCCTAGCAGAACAGATTTCATTCCCTCACTGGCAAAGCCCTGGCAGATCACAAACTGGTTCAGGCCGGTCGATAAAAGCGCAAACACAGAGCCGGAAACGTAGATCATAAAATAGGCTCTGGCGTAAGGATACGTAACGGTGCTGGCTCCGAATGCCATCAGCATCGGGCGGGTAAAAAAAAGCGCAGCGGCTGTCAGAACGAGGGACAGGGAAACAAGCATCAGAAACGCATTAGCCAGGATGCGGGATGCCTCTTTTTCATTTTTCTCTCCGAGCCGGATGCCGAGCAGCGGTGCGCCGCCGACCCCGATGAGGGAGGAGAACGCGCCGATCATGGTGAGAATGGGACCGCAGACGCCGACACCCGCGAGCGCCAGATCACCGACAGAGGCAATGTGGCCGATGTACATACGGTCTACAATGCTGTACAGAACACTCACGAACTGTGCCAGCATGCTCGGAAAAGCAATACGGGGAACCAGCTTTCCGATCGGGTCGGTTCCGAGATGGTTTACAGTTTTCATAGAAAAATACCTTGTCGTTTTTTAGGTTTGGGAACAGACAGCAAAAAACATGCCCGAAACAAAATCCGGAAGACTTTGTTTCGGACATGCCGCTTTTGGTCTGTTCTGATAGATCAGCTGACAGAAAAATTATTCAGCAAGAGTGGTCAGATCTACTTTGAAATCGTCAGATCCCTGTCCGTCTACGGTGTAGTAAGCGGCTCTCTGCTCTGCGTTCAGGTAGATTTTGATCTCGCCTTTTAATCCGTTTGCTTTTACTTCTTTTTTGATGACTGCTTCGAGGTCTTTCATAGATACTTTTGTCTCGAAGATCTCAAGAACGGTATCAGATACTTTTGTCATTTTACGTGGGGTTTTGGTTGCTTCTGCCATGGTTTCCGTGGTCTCCTTTTTTATTGTTTTTTTAACGGTTTCTTTTTTGGTTGCTTTTTTCGGCTCTTTTGCAGCTTCTGCTTTTCCTTCGGCTGCTTCTGTATGTAAGGTTTTTTCAGTCGTTGGTTTTACTTCTTTTGCCGGTGCCGCTGTCTTTACAACGGTTTCCGCTGTTTTTGCAGCTTCTGCAGCCTGCTGTTTCGCTTTGGCCATTTTTTTCATGGTTCTTTTATTCATTTTATTCACTCCTCTATGCGATATCTCTAATAAATTACCATGTTTTTTGCCTTCTGTCAAATTTAAATTCGAGAAAACAGCGGCTTTAGGATTGTACACGGCGGAGCACAGAAAAGATTTTTTCAGAATCCCAGATCTGCGGAACAGGGTAGGTGGGATTTGCTTCTTTTAAAGCACGGCGTGCTATTTCTGTGTAATCATTCGGCGAAAGGTGCGGCAGAGTGGATGGAATGTCAAACGAATCGCGCATAGCCTCGATAGCTGCAATCATCCGCTCAGCCTTTTCAGAAACGGTATCTCCGCCGAGAGAAAGCGCATCGGCGAGAACGGCAAGTTTAGGCGCAATGCAGGAACCGTATTCGCGCAGAACAGCAGGCAGCAGAACCGCGTTGGCTCTTCCATGCGGAATGTGGTACAGTGCACCGACGGCGTGAGCGATGGCATGGACGTAGCCGACAAAGTTGTTGGTAAAAGCGAAACCGGCCAGGTACGATGCATGAAGCATTTCCTGCCGTGCGGCAAGATGGGTGCCGTCTCGCCAGGCTTCGGGCAGGGCATGGAAATTTTCGCAGACTGCCTCGATGGATGCATTCTGCACGCTGCGGGAGGCGAAGAGGTTCAGAAAAGCTTCCATGGCATGGGTCAGGGCATCCATACCGGTATCTGCGGTCATAGAGGACGGGAGGCTGATCGTAAGACGCGGATCGAGAACTGCCGTATCCGGGATCAGACAGAGGTCATTGACGGCGTATTTGTATGGTTTCCCGTCGATACAGTCTGTGATGACAGCTGCCGCCGTTGCCTCCGAACCGGTTCCGGCTGTCGTCGGCACGGCAAACAGCGGCGGAAGTTTCCGACGGACTTTCAGGAGGCCCCGCATCGCAGGAACCGTCTTTTTCGGACAGCAGACGCGGGCACCGATCAGCTTTGCTGCATCGAGAACGGATCCGCCGCCGATGGCGAGGATAGCCTGCGCCTGAATCTGCTGATAAAGACGGAAACCCTGTTCCACGCTCTCAATCTGCGGATCCGGGGCGATTTCGGAGAAAATGGTGACGGAAATGTTTTCTTTTTTACAGCCATCCAGCAGAGACGTCAGTGTTCCGCGGCGGACAAAGCCGGGGGTAGTCACCAGGAGAATCCGGGAGATCCGGCGTTTCCGGAATAACGCGGGGAGCAGCAGAACGGCATCCGGTGCTGCAAGGAGTGTCTGTTTCTTATGCTCTGTCAGATGAAGAACGCGGCTCAACACCCACTGCCGGGTGCGGAACCAGAAAATGGAATGCATCAATCAAGTACCTCCATAAAAAATCGTGAGAATCGTATATCTCTTATTGTAACAGTGCACGGCAGGTTTTTCAATTCGTATAGGAATTTTGAATCTTCCGTGAAAAGAATTGACAGTGTGAAAAATGCGTGTTATAGTACGGATAGAACAGATAAAAAGAGCCAGGAATTGTTCACCTGGGAAATCAGGAAAAGGCTTGACTGGAGGTGCCTGATGATGGAAACAAAGAGAGATTATTATGAAGTATTAGGCGTCAGCCGGAATGCAGACGAGAAAGAAATCAAGCGTGCATACCGGAAACTGGCGAAAAAATATCATCCCGATACGAATGCGGGAAACCCGGATGCGGAAAAGAAATTTAAGGAAGTGACAGAAGCGTATTCTGTCTTAAGCGATCCGGAAAAGAAGAAAATATACGATCAGTTCGGATTCGCGGCGTTCGACCAGGGAGCCGGCGCGTACAGCCAGCAGGGCGGTGGAAATCCGTACGGCAGTGCGTATGGAAACCCGTTCGGCGGAAGCGGAAACAACGGCGGCTATCACGAATTTCACTTTGAAGGCGGCGATATGGGGGATATTTTTGGTGACATTTTCGGAGATTTCTTCGGAGGTGGAAGAAGCAGTGGCAGAAGAAATGGTCCTGCACAGGGTGCAAATGTCCGTCTCAGTGTAAGAATTTCTTTTGAGGAAGCTATATTTGGCTGCACAAAGGAGCTTGAGTTCAACTATAAGGAGACATGCTCTACCTGTGGCGGCAACGGAGCTAAGCCGGGCACATCTCCTGAGACATGTACCCAGTGTAATGGTACAGGTAAGGTTGTCAGACAGAGTCAGTCTCTGTTTGGAGTAGTGCAGAATGTCACAACATGTCCATCCTGCGGTGGTTCGGGCAAGGTAGTAAAGGATAAGTGTCCTACATGTCACGGTACAGGCTACAATACCAAGAAGGTCAGAAAGACTGTTGAGATTCCAGCCGGTATAGATAATGGACAGTGTGTCAGAATACGTGAATACGGCGAGCCGGGCATAAATGGCGGACCGCGTGGAGATCTTCTTGTTGAAGTTATTGTTTCAGGCAGCAGGGATTTTGAGCGTCAGGATGTTAATATCTTTTCAAAGGCATCCATCTCGTATGCTATTGCAGCCTTAGGTGGAGATATAAGAATCAAGACTGTTGATGGAGATATTATATACACAGTTGCACCGGGTACACAGACAGGTACACGTATCCGCTTAAAGGGCAAGGGTGTTCCTTCAACAAGAAATAAAGCAATAAGAGGTGACCATTATGTCACACTTGTTGTCAATACGCCTACAGGTCTGTCTAAGGATGCTAAGGAGGCTCTTAAGAAGTTTGATGAGCTTTCAGGCGGTTCTCTGACAAAGGAGGGCGGAGCTTCTACTGATTCTAAAAAGAAAAAAGGATTTATGGATAAGCTCAAGGAGTCTTTGGACGATCTGTAAATAGATGATCTGTAATAGATGATCCTATAATATATGTCCCGCCATGTGTGGCGGGGCATTTTTTAGGTTATTTTTACGTATAAAAAAATGGGGCTTTTATACAGCACATTTTTATGGTATTATATGAGATAAGTTGTGGAGGCAGTCGTATGACTGCCTTGTAAAATGTACGGAAATGTTTTGAAATAAAACTGTATTTATACTATGTATCTATTTTATTAAGAGAGGATTTTTATATGAAGTGGAAGAAATACACGATTGAGACAACAACCGCGGCTGAGGATTTCATGAGCAGCATGCTTATGGAGCTTGGTATCGAGGGAATCGAGATTGAGGACAATATTCCCCTGACCAAAGAGGATCAGGCGGATATGTTTATTGATTTTCTGCCGGAGCTGCCTCCGGATGAGGGCATAAGCCATGTCAGCTTTTATATTGAGGATGATGGCAGTGACCAGTCAGATATGCTTAGAAAGGTAAAGCTTGGACTTGAGGATTTAAGAGATACTGTTGATGTGGGAAGCGGTGTAATTTCGTCATCTGAGACAGAGGATCTCGACTGGATTAATAACTGGAAGAAGTATTTTTCATCATTTACAATCGGTGATATATTGATTAAGCCTACATGGGAAGATGTAAAGCCTGAGGATGCGGATAAATTTATGATAGAAATTGATCCGGGAATCTCCTTTGGTACAGGAAAGCACGAGACAACACAGCTTTGTATCAAGCAGCTTATCAAGTATATTGAGGGCGCAAAGGAAGCACCTACAGTGCTTGATGTGGGCTGTGGAAGCGGAATCCTTTCAATTGTAGCTTTAAAGCTTGGTGCAAAGGAGGTTGTAGGTACTGACCTTGATGCTGACTGCATGATTTCTACGCGTGACAATATGCAGGTCAATCATCTGGATGAGAAGCTTGGCACGTTTTATGTCGGCAATCTCATAGATGATACAGAGCTTCAAAAGAAGGTTGGTACAGAAAAATATGATATCGTTGTTGCAAATATCCTTGCTGATGTCATCATTCCTATGGCACCTGTTATTCCTGACAGATTAAAGGAAGGTGGATATTTTATCACATCGGGTATCATAGATTTCAAGGAAAATGAAGTTAAAGAGGCTATCGAAGCAGCGGGGCTTAAGGTGATAGAAATCAATCATCAGGGTGAATGGGTCAATATCACTGCGCAGAAGCTGACTAAATAGTTTGGTGGATTATGTATCAGTTTTTTGTAGAGGAAGAGCAGGTTCATTCTGACAGCATCTCAATCACCGGAGGTGACGTAAATCACATAAAGAATGTACTGCGCATGAAAAACGGGGAAAAAATAAGAGTAAGCTCAAAATCCGGACAGGCATATTTCTGTCACATATCATCGATTCTGGATGATGAGGTCATCGCAGCTATTGACAGTGCAGATGAGACGGGCACAGAGCTTGATAATCACATCGTGCTGTATCAGGGGCTGCCAAAGGGCGATAAGATGGAGCTTATTATTCAAAAGGCTGTGGAGCTTGGTGTATCTGAGATAGTACCGGTTGCCATGAAAAACTGTGTGGTAAAGCTGGATGAAA
>OHKK01000985.1_pt1 | contig 11845 bp, 10 predicted proteins | sample 1568811 | NCBI WGS metagenome assembly OHKK01 (sample SAMEA3879568, study PRJEB24766) | human gut metagenome | biome: human-associated habitat; feature: feces | place: USA | collected 1985/1987
TGCAAGTGCATACTCAAACATGTAGCTGCTGCGACGTGTGTCCTTTCCGATAATGATCCGTCCCCTGTGATTCTGGTTGTAATACCAGCCCAGGTAACGTCCAATTTTATATGCATGATCCGCGGTCAGTACTTTGTTTGCCTCCCCGCGAAAACCGTCTGTTCCAAAATATTTTCCCATTGTTCTTTATTCCACTCCTACACATCCAATGACATCAACATTCCAGTCTTTTAACATGCGAAGTTCCTTTTCAATCTCCTGATAGATCGATGTATCCGTAATCTCCACTAACACGACATGGCCAGCTTCCGAAGCTTCACGCATCGCTGCAGAATCATAACAGATATTCTCCCCATACACCACCTGAATACCACTTGCTTTCAGATGTTCGGTCAGCTTTGTGATCCATTCTTTCTTCATTCGCTCAATCTCTGAACCTGTCAGGAAAAGCTTTGTAATTCCTTCATTCTTACAATACAGTTCAATATTTGAAGAAGCCATCTGCAAGGATGCCTCCGGAGAAAGCATCTTCTGATTCCGATACTTGATGCGCAGTAAAAATCCAGTAATTCCCTTGGTGCGCTGCTCCCTGGTGATAATACCAAACTGACGCATCTTATAGTATCGCACCAATTCCTCTGCTGCCTGCAGCTTGTTTGATAATACAGCAATACAAACCAAATACAATGCGGCAAGAAATACTCCCATCACAAAACCAAGTACCACATATTTCTTGCTCAAAGCCGGAGCAGCAACCTGTACCGCTGCAGACTCTTCCTTGTCATCCGACTCCAAATTTTCCTCTCGCTCCAGTTCACTCAACTGATCCTCTGACATAGCAGACTTAAGAGTAGTAATCTGATCCCTGTAGGATTTGATCAGATTCGAAACATTGCCCTGAGAAGTTGCAAGATCCGAATCGGTACATATCTGATAATTTTCTGATACTAATACGAGCTTATGTCCGCCTATACGTTTACGGAATTCCGGTTGCTTCTTTTCCAGTTCATTCTGTATCTGCCTTGCCACACTTTCCAGACCCTTTTTATCTGTATACTTAATAATCACAGAAAATGTATTATCTGAGTTATTATATGCAGACACAAGTTCTGCCAGATACTTATCTTCCGACTTTGTAGAAACATCTTTCCATATCGTTTTCTGATCCACGCCGTTATTGGCATAATCCACATAGGCATTCGCAATCGCGGATGTATAATCTTTCTTGCTGTCCTTCGTGTAATTCATCACAAAATCAGAATCTATGTAATACTGTAATTCCATTCTGTGCTCCTGATAAGGATCAATGTTCATCAGAATCGAATTCTGCATATAATTGCTGTTTTTTTCAATTAAAAGATTTAAACTCTTTACATCATCGATCTGCTGCTGCTCGTCATCCGTAAGAACAACTGTCGGTTCCTGCTTCTCATCCTTCGGTTGGAGTGCTGCATGATATGCCCGCACGTCCTTTGCATACTTCACTCCCGGAAGTAAAATTGCAAACAACACCGCACATACCATCCATAACTTCCATCCCATCATCACTTTCCAGAATAACTGGCGAAGTGAAATCTCCCTTACCTGATTTTCCATTTGTAATTTCTCCAATTCTTAATTGAGTGTACTTCTTTTTTATTTCAAATGCAAGCTTTTACTTCATTCATCCTTTCTTCAGTAGCAATTCCTCTATAATCCGATACTCTTCTGGATTTAGTTTGCCTTCACGATACAACTGCTCAAGTTCTTTGATAAAAGCTTCTCTCTCCGCTTCATTTGCCGGATCGATATTTGAAGCTTCTTCTTTTAATTTTCGAAACAGATCATCGTGTTCATAAACAGTTCTTGTCTCCCCCTTCTTCCATTGCATCTCCCTTGCCTTTAGATTTCTGTTATGCCGGATAATCTCTGATAACTTATCCACAAACTGCACCAAAAGCTCAAATTCCTCTTTCATTTGCGTAAATAACGCACTCTGCTCTCCATCTTGCAGCGCACGCCTATAATCCGCAAGAACCTCCACAACAAACTCTTTTTTCTGTAACAGTTCTTCCGAATACATACCGGCAATATACCAGTCTCCTCTTCTTCTGGCATATCCCAACCCCCAGATTGCCTGTAAATAATTTTTTAAGAACCGCGCAAAAGCTTTCTGTTCATTCATATTTCCCACCACTTTACATTGTACAAATCCCCTTGCCACGGCAATCAGAACATCTTTGTTCATCAATGACACAAAGTTAAGGTTTTCGATCATATCCACAGTGATGGCTTGTGCTTCCTCCTGCGCAAAATAATACTTTATCATCCGAATCCAATTTTCTGTTGAAATTCCGGTTACATACAAGGCCTTAAAGGCAGAAAGCATCGCAGTCTCTCCAAACAACTGCACCGTACCGTTATTCTTTTCATTTTCCATTTGAAATGCATCTTTCCAGATTTTATCCCAAGCTTTCTTTCGGGGATTTCCTACTTTATTTAAAACCGTTTCACAAATTTCCTTTGCAAGCCATTCCATATCGGTATATTCCGAATTGCCATTTCCCTTAATATTCCACAAGAAACGATTCACTTGCTCATTATGTTGCATTCTTCGCATAACACCATCTGATTCGTTTGCAAACCATCTTGGATCGTTTCTGTCCGCTTTCGGAATTGAAAAATCATATCGCAGCACGGCAAATATTCAAATAACGGGATTATTAACCGGATCCTCAACAATCTGTATACACTCATTTTCCGAGTAAATGTTTGCATGGTATCTTCCGATCAATGTCTCCACATCAAACGTCTCGTTCTTGTAAGTCAACAACAACGATTCTGAAAGAAGTTTTCCCATTTTGATCTGTTCCATCTGTTCATACAGAAAATGCTTAATAAAAAGTATCATTGCCAACCACTTTGCATTTTCCTTCTGCCGGTAACGTTCATTCATTTTATATATCAGCACAAATTCATTAAGATAAGAAAGTTAATTTTGAACGTAGCATAATCCTACAGATATCATACCTCATTTTTTGGCATAGCAACAGTCCTATGTCTATTTTTTGTACCCATTTTTTCTATTCCGAATAATATTTACTTGTCAAAGTTCAATGCCAGAATTTCGCTGGCATGATCAATCAGAATTCCGAGAGATCATCCCTTTTCTCACTGCATAAACTTTCTTTTTTGCCATAATTTTTCCTTCAAAGTTTCGTATTATATCAAATATTTTCAAATTTGTCAAATCAAGTATATCCTATCTTAAAAAGAGCGTCAAATGTCAGCTATTTTTTAGATTTAGCTTTCCCACCAATCCATCAAAGGAACTTGAAATTGGCCAGACACATTAGCCTTACCAGAATCATCTCCGACAAATAATGAATGGAAATTGAATTACTCAAATACTCCAGCTTCACTCTCCCCTCGAATAACACGCCACATCACCCAAGAAAGGCAGTGTTTGTTATTGTAAACAACACAAACCGCATATCAGACATCCAATCTCAATTATTTTCCATTCTTTTTCCAACTATCTATTGCATTCCGCCCCCACATCTGCTATCATAGCTATGTTTTAAACAAACGCCCAAAGTGCCATTATTGACGTTATAAATAACATTTAATGTAACAAGTACAGAATATATAAGAAAGGACCTCACGCAAATGAAGAAATTATCCCCATCCCTTCTTGCCAAGCAAGTAGTAGATGCAAGAAAAGCAAAGAAACTCTCCCAGCAGCAGCTTTCTGATCTGACCGGTAAGATAAAGGATTCCTTCCGAAAGCGTCGTCTTTCCGGCATCCACATGCGCCAGGATCCCGACACAGGATTACATCCCATCCATCGAGCAGCTTGAGAAGTTAGGCGAAGTATTGGACTTCGAACCGGTGTCATTATTCGTAAATGAGCACACCACCAAAGCATTGGAGAAATGCTCTCCGCTCAACATCGCAGTCGCAGGAACCGGCTACGTTGGACTGTCCATCGCAACCCTGCTGGCACAGCACAACCACGTAACTGCAGTTGACATCATTCAGGAGAAGGTGGACCTCATCAACAATAAGAAGTCCCCGATTCAGGACGATTATATTGAGAAATACTTAGCGGAAAAAGACTTAGATCTGACTGCAACCTTAGATGGAGAAGCAGCCTACAAGGATGCTGATTTCGTAGTTATCGCAGCGCCGACCAACTACGATAGCAAGAAGAACTACTTCGATACCTCAGCGGTAGAAGCAGTGATTGAATTAGTCCTGAAGGTGAACCCGGACGCCATCATGGTCATCAAATCCACGATTCCGGTAGGCTACACCGCAAGCGTTCGCGAGAAATACAACACCAAAAACATCATTTTCAGCCCGGAATTTTTAAGAGAATCCAAGGCATTATACGATAACCTCTATCCGAGCCGTATCATCGTATCCACAGACGAATCTGATGAAAAACTTGTAAAAGCTTCTCACACCTTCGCAGCTCTCCTTCAGGAAGGCGCGCTCAAAGAGAACATCGACACACTTTTCATGGGATTCACAGAAGCAGAGGCAGTAAAACTTTTCGCGAACACCTACCTTGCACTGCGCGTATCCTACTTCAATGAGCTGGATACCTATGCAGAGATGAAAGACCTGAATACACAGGACATTATCGACGGCGTGTGTCTCGACCCACGAATCGGCACACATTACAACAACCCAAGCTTCGGCTACGGCGGCTACTGCCTGCCAAAGGACACCAAGCAGCTTCTTGCCAACTATGATGACGTGCCACAGAACATGATGACTGCCATCGTAGAGAGTAACCGCACAAGAAAAGACTTTATTGCGGATCGTGTGTTAGAGCTCGCCGGTGCATATGAAGCAAACAGCAGTTGGGATCCTTCCATGGAAAAAGAAGTAGTTGTTGGTGTATATCGTCTGACCATGAAGAGCAACAGCGATAACTTCCGCCAGAGCAGTATTCAGGGCGTAATGAAGAGAATCAAAGCCAAGGGTGCAACCGTAGTAATCTACGAGCCAACCCTGGAAAACGGAACAACCTTCTTCGGCTCCAAGGTTATCAATGACCTTGATGAATTCAAGAAGATCAGCCACAGTATCATCGCAAACCGCTATGACTCCTGCCTGGATGATGTAAAAGACAAAGTATATACCCGCGACCTGTTCCAGCGCGACTAACCCAGAAATACAAATATCCCAGAACAACCGCAACATCAGTTGTTCTGGGATATTATTTGAAGCGTGCACTTTCGCAAATTAACGTGTCAAATCATTTCTACACCTGATAAAACTCCTTATACCACTCCGCAAACCTACGCAGTCCCTCTCTCAGACTTGTCCCCGGCTTAAACCCGAAGTCTCTCTCCAGCGGTGTCGTATCCGCATAGGTCACCGGCACATCCCCCGGCTGCATCGCAACAAGCTCCTTGTGCGCCTCGAAATCATAATCCTCCGGCAGCACACCCGCGCGAATCAGCTCCTGCTGCAGAATATCAACGAACTCCAGCAGATTCTCCGGATTGCTGTTACCAATGTTGTAAACCGCATATGGTGGAATCGGAAGTCCATCCTCACCATCCTTCTTCTCAGGCGGAGCCTGCATTACACGCTTCACACCCTCAACGATATCATCCACATAAGTGAAATCACGCTTGCAATTGCCATAATTGAAAATCTGAATCGTCTCGCCCTTCAGCAGCTTATTGGTGAAGCCAAAGTACGCCATATCCGGTCTGCCCGCAGGACCATAAACCGTAAAGAAGCGAAGTCCGGTGGAAGGAATATTGTAAAGCTTGCTGTACGCATGCGCCATCAGCTCATTGGACTTCTTGGTGGCAGCATATAAGGACACCGGATTGTCCACCTTATCATCCGTAGAATACGGAACCTTCTTATTGGTGCCATACACGGAAGATGAAGACGCATATACCAGATGCTCCACGCCTTTTGCACCGTTATCATAGGAATGACGGCAGGCCTCAAGAATATTGTAGAAGCCAATCAGATTCGCCTCAATATACGCATCCGGATTCGTAATGGAATAACGAACACCAGCCTGCGCAGCAAGATTCACAACGATATCCGGTGAAAAATCTGCAAACACCTTATCAATCAGCGTTTTATCCGCAATCGAACCCTTCACAAAGGTCCAGGACGCATCCGTTCTCTCCTTAGCAAGCTCCTCAATGGTCGCGAGTCTCCACTCCTTGATGCTGACATCATAATAGTCATTCATGTTGTCAATACCGATGATAGTCACCGGTGACACCTTCTTCATCAGCTCCAGAACCAGATTCGATCCGATAAACCCCGCAGCTCCTGTTACTAAGATTGTTTTGTTGTTTAAATCCATCATTTTTCTCATTTTTATAACTCCTATTTAGATGGTGAACACTATGAAGTGTTTATCATTATTATCTGATAGTTTATTAAATTCTGTTCATATTGCATTCATCGTGCCTGTCCCCAATGTTTTCCACCACGACACTGCCCTGTCCCCGTTTCCCTAGACTATGACTCTATATATTTTTCCAACGCTTTTATTTTTGATTAGCTTTCCTTCATTTTCTTGTATAATCTTTGCGGTATGATCAGCGATTGTTTCTCTTAATTCTCCACGATTAGTATCAATTCCCAAAGAAATTATTTCTTCTGCTGTTGCAAAGCGATAGCTTTCCGAAGGCTGTCCCATCAAATTTTTCAAATCGTTTTCTTGCTCCAGTGTCGGAAGCAATTCTATGATATCAGCAAGGAGAAGTTCATAACATTGAAAATGTTCTCCCCAATAAAGTTCTGTTATATGTCTACCACAATAGCGATACGATATATGGTTCCAATTCACAATACTTTTGTCAATCAATTCTTCTTTGAATTCTCGACTCAAATTATCGATACGCTCACGATTTGCTCTACGATCAAACCGTTTCATAAACTTTCGCAAATACTTATTTTCAATTCTGAGACGATAATCATCTCGTGACGACTCATCAATTGAAATCTTGTCATCATCTTTAACTTGATAACGGTTCTTTAGTTCAATTTTCTCATTCCCCGCAAGTTTGTATACACCTCCGACTGGCTGATACTTTTCCGTACCTCGTTCGTTTTTCACCAGTAAATACTTGTTGCCAACTTTAATTCTATAAAGATAGGCAAATGAAATGCGGACGAGCGTATCATTTTTAATAAAGTCCCCGCGTTTCAACTTTCTCTGAGAGGTTTTCCAATTTGTAGTGTCTGTAAGATCTTGTAAAGATTTCCAAAAAGCGGGCAATGAAAAACCAAGTGCTATTCCAGATAAACTACTTCCGACAGGCCAATTATTGTACTCAAACAATATAATTACTCCTGTTAAAATTAACGATAATCCCCCAAGCCCAACTACTTTAAGAATCTTCACAAAATCACCTCCTGGCTATTGGAATCTTAATTCTTTTTCTTGCTACACATGAACCATCTTTTACGATATAGCATTCAATATAGTGATTGCCAAAGAAAGAAGTATGTTCTACTATATTGCGTCCACGTTCCTCAATTTGGCCTCTTATCTGATTTTTTCTTTCTGCTTCAGGACCTACATTTTTAACCTTCCACAGTATTTTATATGGCCATGGACAATTGGTATACTCCATTTCACATCGAATTTCAAAATTATGTGGCAAATAATGTCGCCACATCGACAGGAACTCACTTATCGGCTTTGGTCTCCACCCATCACCCGAAACCTTGCAGGATACATCACATTGATATATCAACCGCATCGGATACATTTCCTCGATATACTGTTCTCCATCGAAAAAACTACTTACAGATTTAGACACAGAAGCGACGGCGTAGCTTTCTGCTACCGTCACCTGCTCGCCCCAGTAATCATGGTTAAAGAAGCCATACCATGCCTGAATTGCATCATCCTTTGTGCAGTCCTCACTAAATAAGACTTCCAAATCCTCCAGTTTGCTTTTTAGGCGATTTTTCCAGTTTGTCATTCTTTGATGATCGATATTTCTTGGCGTCAAATCACGACCGTCATCTACAGGTGCTATAACCGATGTACTTGTTTCAAGGCGATTTATAATTTCTTGCATCGTATAATAAAACAGTTTGTCTGTCCATTCGTATGATTGCTGTAATTTTTCATCGCATAGCACTGTTTGAAGCAATCCACTCGGCATATTTTTCCACGATTTTCTCGATTTGCAAAACATTTTTGATAGCCGAATTATTTTTCTCAACTTACCATTTGAATCATCATTTTGTGACTTAAGCCAATCGGTTAGCCCCCTGAGTTCTCTCTCAGACCAATCCGAACCTGCGTGTTCATAAATCCAGCACTCATTTTCAGAATCATAATGCCGTCTGTAAACAGCAAAATCAATATGATATCCATCTGCGTATTTAATTCTAACACAGCTTGTTTTTACTTCTGGCTCGGCGTTAAATTGTTTTGTTTTTCGCTTTAGCGCATTTGCCACTAGATTTCTAGTAGCTTGTGCCCCCTTATTTCCCAATATACTTTTGTCAAAGACCACAGCAACATCAATGTCATAATCCCCATCTTCATTTTGAACGACAGTTGACATTGCCACGCTCCCTTGTACGCAAGTCTCGGCAATAGTATATGATGTATTATTTTCGCTGTTATACTCTTTTAAACCATCCTTGAGGCGCTGAATATTGAGATTCTTTTTGTTATGTAAGTTATCCTGTTCATCTTGTGACAGAACAACATGTGATGTATAAAAAGTATTAAACTTTGATGACAAATCATACATTATTTTCTTTTCCTCCTCGCCTCATTTTTACATTCTTTCTCACGCTATAGCACATTCCTTGGAAACCATCTGCTTATTCTTTGCTGTTGAACACGACTTTGATTTCCTTTTCTACTGTAGTTAGATTCACATAGTACCAAAATGAGCTTTCACTTTACATTTTGATTTCTATGTTAAATTTCAAACATTACTTTTGTCACTTTAAACTTTCGAAGGAATTCAGTTATTACAGTTGCTCCGCAAATAGCAGCTATAAAACAGACAATTACCTGAACAGCCGGATGAACTTTTCCGTTCAGCAGCATAATGCATGGATATATCAATTGTTGATGAAAAAGATAAATTCCAAAGCTATTCTTCTTCAGTAGCATCCCTACAAAATCATTTCTTTTATGAACCAAATTTGCCATACCATATACGGCAAGAACACCAGCAAGAAGTCCAATATTATCAGAAACCAACAGCATTACTTTTAATGCAACTGATTCTTTATTCAAAAACACCTGCGATAAGATATAGCATCCAAAAGAAATTCCAAAACTAAACGCAACCTTTTTAACAGGCAACTTTATTCCATGCTCGTAGAGATATGCTCCCATATAGTAAAACATAGCATAATGCACTGCTGTAACAAATTGCAAGAAATTTATTAAGCCAAGTTTATTAACCACATACCCCCCCCCGATTGAAATTAAAGTATTAATAACAAATCCAGCTTTACTTGGCGTATGTTTCTCAAAAACAATATAGTAAACTATGAAAAGCCAAAAGAGCATCGGGAGAAACCACAATTGCGATGGTGCACATCCAAAAATATATTTATATATAATTTCTGTGATATCGAATCCACTATAAACAATGTAAAATGGAAGTGTCCAAAATACAATCGTGCAAACATATGGAAGGAGTAAACGTTTCGCCCTCTTAAAAGCATCTTTTTTCAAATTATTTCTGTATTTTTTCTTTTCCTTCCTCAATGCATAAAACAAAAATCCTGCCGTCATTACAAAAGTGCGAACATGAAAAGTATTTAAATATTTAGCAAAATATTCTATATAATTAGCTTTGTATACTGGCTGTGCCTTATCAAACCATGTTCCAGTAAAAAACATACAAGAATGATAAAGCACTACTGCAAGCATCATTGCAGTTTTAATATTGTCATTAATCTCAAGTCTTTCTTCCATTATTTCACCTTTCTTGATTTAACTGCATTTATGAGTTTCAGCATTTTGTCTCTGTAAAAGATCAAGTTAACAACCATTATTATAACTAGCCATATAACAGTTACTTCAATAGCGTTAACAATCCAAGCAATATAGCTTACCACAGTCATCGAAATCAAACGGCTAACAAGACAACACAACTGTGAAAACACATCTACTGTTATCTGTTTCACGAAATTGGCAAAAGGCCACTGAATCAAATGCTTAGAATCGTACCATACCATCCACACAGTCTGGTATCCCATAGCAAGAAGTGTACCAATAGCCACTCCGATAAATCTTAGATTTTTGTCTTGACAACTGAACCACTATAAAAAGTGTTTTTACTAACTTTAACATTAGAAATTTCACTCTCTTTCATCTCATACCTTTCTCTTTCAAATTATATTTTCGAATATATAGTTTGGCTAAAATGAACCCAATGGGAGAAATTAGTATATCTGCTATCGTGTTACTCATTGAATCTAGCGCTATATAATTTCTTTTTTCTTTAGAAGCCCCCAGCGCATGCCACATAATGGTTCGACTTAAAAAATATTTAAATCTATGCCCCACTCCAAATAAATCATAATTATTTAACACATATGAACTTTTCCAATATGCATTTCGACATGTCTGAAAAGATCTTTTTTTGGTAGCATTCAATTTGCCTTCCAAATGATCATTTCCTTCTGTATGATAAACTTGAACAATGTCATTAATTAACCAAGTCCTATATTGCATCCGAAGTTTCTTCCATACAAAATCTTCTCCTACAAATGTTACATTTTCAGGCTCAGGCCATGGATTTGCTTTCATAATATCTATCCTACGAAATCCTACATTTTCAGCAAGAATACTTTCATAGTATTGTTTTACTTCGACCCATTCTCGAATATTAATATCCTCAGGAAATCGTGGTCCCACTTCTTCACCTGCTTCATTTATACATCTAGCTTTTATTTCGAAGTAAAGATTTCTTTGTTCCTTAGGAATCATCTTCCAAGCGTTAACAAATGTCTCTACTGCATTAGGCAAAGATTCATCATCAGAATCATTACACATGTACATTTCTCCGCGTGCTAACTTGATTCCCAGATTTCTTGCAGTATGAACTCCTCCATTATCTTTTTTTACATAAAGCATTGGCATAGTTGTTTTGTGTAAAAAGTCTATAATAATTTCTTCAGTTGAATCTGTGGATCCATCATTAACAACAATATACTCCATATCTTTGTACGATTGTCTCTCCACGGACTGCATTGCTCGAAGTATCGTATCTTCACGATTATAGACAGGTGTTACAACAGTAACAAACGGAGTTCTCCCTATATTTTTCCAAGCATTATTGGATTCAATATTATAGTCATTATTCATTCTTTTAAATCCTCTCTGTATATACGATTATTATATCCATTATATTAGGTGCTTTTCCTTCGCTTCTTTACATACCTCAGAAGATTTATCATTTCTTTTCTGTAAAATATCAAATTTAATAAAATACATACTCCCAATCCTATTACACTTACCTTTATTGCTAATATAATCCATGCATTATATCCATTCGGTAAATACAGTAACCAATTGGTAGAAAATAATATAACAAAAGCAGAAAGCGCATCAACTAAAATATGCTTTATAAAACTACTGATATTTCTATTTATGATATTTCTAGACAAATACCAAGCAAGATAGATTGTTCTATAAGCCATGGCCACAAGTGTACCTATAGCCACACCAACAAGGCCAAACTCAAAAACCGCAATAATTGATATCAGGATATTCAAACCTGATTCAATAAAGGAACTGGTTTGTGTCTGTTTATAATGGCCTGCTGCCAAAACCATTAGATTATATGGAAGTCTTAATGACCTCACTGCCTGTGCCAA
>OHKK01001013.1_pt1 | contig 11564 bp, 5 predicted proteins | sample 1568811 | NCBI WGS metagenome assembly OHKK01 (sample SAMEA3879568, study PRJEB24766) | human gut metagenome | biome: human-associated habitat; feature: feces | place: USA | collected 1985/1987
TTTTATCCGCAGGAACTGGCAGAGGAAGCCATAAAAAAAGGCGAAGTGGTACAGCTCCACCTCACCTCAAAAATCCCGGAACGCGAAATCTGTCTGATCTGGGACAAAAACCGTCCGAAAAGTATTGCCGTCCGCAAGCTTATGGATGCTTTGCAGACGGCAAACATGTAGATTACAGGAAGTATGTATATGTGTGATTTGTTGATCTCTTATTATCTTGAAACGTGGAATGCTTTTTTCTGTGGATAGATTGCGGATGCTCCGAGTTCTTCTTCGATGCGAAGCAGCTGGTTGTATTTTGCAACACGCTCGCTTCGGCTCGGTGCTCCTGTCTTGATCTGGCAGGTGTTCAATGCAACCGCCAGATCTGCAATCGTCGTATCTTCTGTCTCGCCGGAACGATGGGAAGTAACCGCTGTGTATCCTGCATTGTGGGCCATCTTGATCGCTTCGAGTGTCTCAGATACCGAACCGATCTGATTTAACTTGATCAGGATCGAATTACCGCAGCCAAGCTCGATGCCTTTGGAAAGACGTTCCGTATTGGTAACAAACAGGTCATCGCCTACGAGCTGAACCTTGTCACCTAATTCTGCGGTCAGTTTCTTCCAGCCTTCCCAGTCTTCCTCATCCAGTGCATCCTCGATGGAGATGATCGGATATTTTTCAACCAGAGCTTTCCAGTGGCCGATCAGCTGCTCAGATGTATAAACCGTTCCTGCTTTTGGCAGTTTGTACTCTCCGACTGTTCCTGTCTTCCACTCAGAAGAAGCTGCATCCATAGCGATCATAAAATCGCTTCCCGGCTCATAACCGGCTTTTTTCACTGCTTCCAGAATGGTCTCGATCGCTTCTTCGTCAGATTTCAGTGCCGGTGCAAAACCGCCTTCATCACCAACAGAAGTAGCCAGTCCTCTTTCTTTTAAGATAGAAGCCAGTGCATGGAATACTTCTGCACACCATCTTAAGCACTCTTTAAAGGAAGGTGCTCCAACCGGCATGATCATAAATTCCTGTACATCCAGTCCGGAAGATAATGCATGACATCCGCCGTTTACGATGTTCATCATCGGTACCGGGAGACGGTTTGCATTGACACCGCCAAGGAAACGGTACAAGGGGATCTCAAGTGCAGTCGCAGCCGCACGGCAGCTTGCAATCGATACTGCCAGGATTGCATTTGCTCCTAAGTTGGATTTATCATTTGTTCCGTCCGCTTCTTTCATCGCTGCATCCACTGCATAAATATCAGATGCATCTTTGCCTTTCAGTGCTTCATTGATCACGGTGTTGATGTTTGCAACTGCTTTTGTCACACCTTTGCCGCCAAAACGTTCTTTATCATTATCGCGAAGTTCCAGAGCCTCGAACTCTCCTGTAGAAGCTCCGCTCGGTGCAGTTCCTCTCCCGATCGTGCCGTCAGCCAGATAAACTTCTGCTTCTACGGTTGGATTGCCTCTGGAGTCGATGATTTCCCTTCCAATTACTTTTTCAATTGTCAAATTTTTCATAATTGCCAGTTCCTTTCTCGTCCTAAAATAATTGGCACTTCGTCTTCTGCCTCTGATCGCATAAAGACAGAAGAAGTCCTGCCATGATTTATTCACGTTAGTTAGGTATTTCTAACTGCCATTAGAATAGCATAACTAGCATGTGAAATCAAGGCGAACTTCTTCGTTGGATTGAGAAAGTTTTATCAATTTCATAGGTTATCATTCCCTGTCATCGCTGCAGATCAACACTTTTTTCCCGGAAAAGGCAAAACCATAGTGACGGATTCTTTCTTTTTCTGTACCGGCTGTAAGTAATTCCTTATCGTATTGCTTTTGCCTGATCTGTTTCAGTGCCGCTTCTGCCGTATCATGCAAAGTCTTCTCTTCTTCCGTGTCCTGCACTTTAAATTCCAGAACGATTCCGTGATCCTGTGATTTTAGCGGTACAAGCATGACATCATATCGTCCAAAACCACTCTCCCTGTTGGAGCGAACCACATAACGATTACGAAGTTCTACCAGCAGTCCCAGCACAAATCCATGATAAAAACGTTCCGGCTGTGTTCTTTGGGATGGATGGCTTCCAGTATCAAAACTGCTGAATGTCGCAAGTGCCACATCATTCATGTAATGGTTCATTTCCTTTACATTTCCAGCCAAAAGTGCTTTAACAAATGCATTATAATTTACGGATGAGTCTGCAAACCAGCCTTTGAACATTTCTATAAACATACGCACCGTCTCCAGATTTGTGATGTTCAGATGGTACCATGGTTCCAGAAATTCTCCTTTGTATTCTACTTTTTCCACTTTCAGATAGCCGGCGGCAAGAAGCAGACTCCAGATGGCTGTCCTGCTTTTATCTAGCTGGTCAAATACAATCTGCTCATCAAAGCTGACCACAATCTCTTTTTGCTGCAGAAGATCTTCCATTTTTTCCTTCACATCGGCTGCTGCTGTACGAATCAGACGATTGACCAGCGTATTTTCACTGGTTGAAGCCCAGTACGGCGCAATTTTTTTCTTATCCAGAAAGTTGGTGATCGACCAGGGATTGTAGATATCCTTTTGTATGCCAAAAGCAAACCCGTCATACCATTTTTTCACTTCTTCTTTTCGCTCAGAAAGCTGAAATTTCTCCAGTGAATCAAACACTTCCTGCTCCGTAAATCCAAAACAGGTGCAGTACTGCTCTGATGTCGTGGTAATAACATTCAAATTATTGAGATCCGAAAAGACAGATTCTTTTGAAACTCTTGTAATCCCCGTCATCAGTCCACGTTCCAGATACGGATTGGTTTTAAAAGCAGCATTAAAAAGATTCCGGATAAAGGAAACAAATGCATCCCAATATCCATTTACATATGCTTCCTGCATTGGTGTATCGTATTCATCCAGCAATAAGATCACTTTTTTTCCATAATAACGATACAAATACAGGCACAGTTGTCCAAGAGCGAGCGAACACTCTGCATCTCCCATATACATCGTAACATCACGAAAAGCCTGTTTTTCATTTTCACTGAGACATATGTCCTCCAGAAGATAACGGTGCTGTTCATACAACGCAGCAATCTGTGCTTTGATCTGCAGTTTGGTATCTTCCAGATTATCGGATTTCACAGATGCAAAACTCAAAAACAGCACCGGCCATTTCCCCTGTATCTCCCGGTAAGCAGCCTGTTTCCATATGGAAAGTCCTTCGAACAGATCCTCTCTGTTGGCATACCGATTCGAAAAAAAGCACTGAAGCATGCTCATATTTAATGTTTTCCCAAAACGGCGCGGTCTTGTAAGCATCGTAACCTCATCTGCCGCTTCCCACCATTCCCGGATAAAATCCGTTTTGTCAATGTAAAAATAATGATTTTCACGAATCGATGCAAAATCCTGCTTTCCAATGCTCACAACTTCTGCCATACTTTATTCTCCTGTCACAAGGATCTGACACATCTTCATAGTCTCAAGAGCTGCCAGATGTGTCTGAGGTGTCACTCCCGCACAGCAGCTCGCATCCACCGTAATCTCCACAGATGGAAACGTTGCTTTGAGGATCAGAGCATTTGATACCACGCAGATATCCGTGCAAAGTCCGACCATCTCAATCTCCTGAAACGTTCTTTCATTCCAGTGCGTCCAGCCAAAAGTCGGCTTATCAATGTAAGTACAGCCTTCTACTTCCAATCCGTCTGCAATCTGCCATCCCTTTGTTCCCTCGATGCAGTGCACAACCGGAAGCTTTTTGCCCTCCGGGGTGTCCAGATAATCACTCTGGTGCGTATCTCTTGTAAAGATGATCTCATCCCCGCGGTTTTTGTATTCCTGGATCTTTTTCTTTACGTTCGGCACGATTGCCTGTGCTTCTTTCGTTCCTAACGAACCGTCAATAAAATCATTCTGCATATCTACTACGATCAGTGTTTTCATAATTAACTGTCCTCCATTTCTTTCCATTCACGCTTACGATCTGTAAGGATTTTCTGATATATATCTTACTTCATCTTAGCATCAATTTTGTTCTTTCACAAGAGTTATAATATCCATCCGCCAAAAGAAGCTAACAATCCCCATGGAACAGTAACAACCCCAGAGTCGCATCTCTGGGGTTGCTACTTTACTTCTTAATCTTCACGCTTTTTGCCTGTCCTTTTCCTTTGAGGATATTCTTATAGGCTTTCAGTTTCTTTTTCGGCACTTTAATAACCGCCTTTTTGTTAATACCCTTGAACGCATTTTTCCCTACGGATTTTTTTGTAAGCTGTGTCGATGTAATCTTAATATTCTTCAGCTTTTTGCAGCCGGAAAATGCATTCGCACCAATCTTGCTGACATTCTTTCCGATGGTGACTTTTTTCAGTTTTGTATTCTTCTTAAAAGCATTTTTGCTGATCGCGGTCACTTTGAAAGTGAACTTGCCATCTTCGCTTTTGATGGTTGCCGGTACAACAAAGGTACGGTTTGTTTTCTTAAGTGGTTTTACCAGTGCTGCGGTATTTCCTTTTGTTCCGGCAGCAGTGACTCGGTAAATGGCATTTTTTGTACGGATCACAGTTCCAGGTGCCGGAGTTTTTGTCTGCGGCGTGGTGCTGTTAGATGGTTTTGTGGTTTCTGCTTCTTTGTACAGGATCACATAGGCGGTATTGTTGTCTTCTTTACAGTCTCCGCCCTGTACATCTGCCTGCATGGTGAGATACACCGCACCGTTTTCATTATAGGTAAGATCTTTTTTCTTTACGGTAAAGGATACCTGTGTTTTCCCATTTGCTGCGATCTGCAGTCCGGTCTTTTTCTGCAGGACTGTTTTCTGATCTGCATCAGCATAGAGGGTAAGGTCTGTCACTGCTGAAATTCTGCTCTGGTTCTGCATTGCTGCCGTGATCTGTACTTCGTCTGTCGTTTCGTTCCAGCTTCGCTGCAATTCGATGTCTGGCTGTCCGATGGTTGTCTGTACTGTATTTGCACTCTTATCCATCTGACCTTCGGCTGCCATGGAAATCGAAGCCCGCTGTGTAGTCATAACTTTGCTCAGATCCATATATACCGTACCAGAAGTACTCTCTCCAGGCTCCAGATCAACCGGAACAGCCTCTTTGATCTTTGTTCCGTCTGCAAGTGTGATCTCAATCTCTGCCTGATCGATCTTATTATCTTCTACATTCGTCACATAGTAATCCACACCGGTAAGACCATTTTGGATATCATCTTCATCAATGGAAAGTCCTGCCAGCTCCAGTTTTGCTTCCTGATTTTTGCTGATATTTACCAGTGCATTGCGGTTGTTTTCGGTATCCAGTACATTTGCAAGGATCTGCCAGTTTCCATTTTCATCAAGGATCGCTGAATAATAACGCCACATCTGGTTTTTCTTTTCCATCAGCGTGACCGGCTCTGAATAACCATCCGCCGTTTTCATGGAAGCTCTCAGACTTCCCATGCCGGTTTCTTCATCGTAAATACTCCAGATATAACCTGCTTTTTCACCATTGCTGCAGTAACGTACCTGTCCTCCAAAGGAACCTTCTCCGGCTGTATAGGAAGAAAGCTGTTTGTCTGCCAGATCATAGCGGTAAAGTGTTCCATTTGAGACGCATCCGATGCTTCCGTCTGCATAATGCAGGCTGGTGATCGTGCCGTCCTCCGCTTCCGTCCCCAGATCAGCAAATTCTGTAAATACATTTCCATCCTTGCCAAAGACGGTATTTGTACCGTCACCTGAACCAACAAAGGCACAGTCTGGTGCACCGTTGTTTTCATAAACGACATATTCATCAATGCTTTCGGATGCCGTTGTCAGTATCTGCTCTGTACCAAAAGCAGTTCCATTTTTTGTTGCTGTATAAATGCGGTTTGTTCCGCTCTCCTGCATCAGGCTTGCATCATCATTGCGTACCCAGGAAACGATGACTTTATCACTATTATCTGCAATATGCGGCATCATATCACAGGCGTCATTATCCGTGATACGGGTGACATTTCCAAACATGCCTGTGCTGTCATCAAACTCTGCATAATAGATTTCTGAATTTTCTGCCATTTGCTGCATGACACCGGTGCTGTCCAGTGACACATCTCCAGTCACCTGTGCCTTTTCCTTCTGCCATGCCAGAACCAGTTTTCCATTTACTACTTTCATATCGGCATACAGGTCGGCACATCCATCATCCAGAACCGCTTTTGGCTCCGACCAGATACCATTCTGGTATACCGAATATTTCAGGACGGTACTGTTCAGGGTGCTGCGGCTGTTATCATATGCCTGGAATACCAGCACTTTCTTTCCATTTATTTCTGCCTGCATTGGCAGAGCAGACGGAAGCACGGCATACTGGAGAGTGTCGATGGTATTTTGCACACCTCTGGTTTTTCTGGTTCTGCCCATCCAGGCACTGGTATCTTCTGCAAAAGCGGTGTCCATTTCCTGGAAAGACTCCTGTGGAATCTGGAGTGTTTTCCCTGATTTTTTATTTTTCGTTGTATCCCAAAGTGTAGTTTTATATAGTGCAAGCGGATAGGTTTGGTCGATCACCAGGATCAAACTTACGTGAACGGAAGCACTTGCTTCAAATTCCCCCTTCGTTGCCGGGATCAGGGTGATTGGAACAGAAGCTTTACCCTGTGCACCGATGGTCGCCACCTTATTGATTCCATAACCGCCTTCCAGCGTGATCGATGGTGTAAGTTTTAAACTTCCATCAGCAGCCTGCAGGGATTTCTTTTCATAATCATATTTTGGTCCGATTTTACCTGAAAGCTTTGCACCGCCCTCCAGTGAGAGATAGAGCGGACCGATCGGTGTAGCAAACTGCCAGGATGCGCTGCCCTTCCACTCAGCATCACTTTGTATCTTTCCTGTATCAGATATGATCCGTCCATATTTATCATATTTTGTTTCAAAATATCCCACCACGGAAAGTTTTGGCAGTACTTTAAATTTTTTTGTATCTAATGCCATCAATGATTTGACACCCCATTTTTGTGAGAATGCCTTATCTAAACGTTCTCCATAGCTATCCATATCTTCAATACTGCTCTTATATTTGTCCCAGGTCGTCTTATTATCAAGCAGATCACTTCTTCCAATTCCGACGGTTCCCTTGATCGTATAACTTCCATCTCTGGGATCTGTTTCCTTTGCGATTTCTACCGGAAACATCATAGTTTTCAAAGAATAATCCCCCGGAAAGAATTTGCCTGCGCCGCCTGTTACCTGTGCACTCTTTTCTTCCCCAAGAATCAGATTGCCGCCAGCTTCGATTACCTGATTGCTGCCGCTGTTGCAATTGCCGCCGGTATTACCGCCACTGTTGTTATTTCCATTGTTGTCGCTGTCGCCACTGCCAGGTTTCGCCTGTTCATCTACTGTTCCATCAGAGCACACAGTCCCTGCGTAAGACCAGAGATCAGAAGATGAAAGATTGAGGTTCAAAGCGGGACACACACCATTATCATCATTAATCACACTATCACCATAACGGTCAACGTAACCGCGGTAATCAACCAACATTGTCCTATTCGTATTATCGCCCGGCGTGCGGAGCCACCAGTAGCAGTTTCCATCATATCCTGCTCCCTCACCGTAATTGCTCCACACTCCCTTTGCTTTGGCATACGTACTGCTCTTTCTTCTTCTCGCCTCATCATTTGTACCATACGCTTCTGCGAATCCGTAAGAGCCAGCTTTTGTGCCATAAACCTCCTGCTCGGAGAGCAAAAATATCTTGTCGGTTGTGTTATTGCCGCCCTCTGTCCCATATTCCAGATTGTCTGCATTTTCCACTTCGGTTGTGCGGATTACCTGCTGTCCGGCACTGGTAAATGCATCCTGCAAACAGCTGTCACTGCGGTAATCCATCTTCGGCTCATTCTTTTCCGGACCATATCCATTGAGCCAGCTTCGCATGCTGCTGCTCTCCCAGGTGACACTTGTATCATTCTTATTGTACTTCTGGTCATCCAGTGCCAGGTCTGCCTGAAGGAAAGCCTGATCGCCTGCGGTACTTAAAACACGCCACTTGATCGGTTCATATCGGAAATAATGCCAGGATGTATTGTCCTTCCATCTATAAGAACATGCCTCCGCTGAGTCTGAACTGCTGTAAATGGCATCCTCCTGTTTCATCCGTCGGTATTTGTTTCCGTCCAATACAATCTCATTATCGTTCCAGCCACTTGCCGTTTCCAGCTTCTGAAACAGGGCGGCATCTTCGATGATATCCGTCTGCGGATTATAGTAATCTTTATAGATCGCATCATAGCCTGCTGCATCTGCCACCACTTCTCTCTGCGGATAACTTCCAAACCAGATGCAGTCCCAGGTGACTTTCTGCCCTGCTTGCATGCTGTCATCTTTTACAATGCGTGGATTTTTCAGGGTTACGGATGCTGCCTTTGCTTCTTTTGTCGGCATGACAAGGGATGCTGCCGGCAGTGCGGTGACTGCCAGTGTGGCTGACAGAAATCCTGCCAGCAGTTGCTTTGTTGTTTTTCTCATAGATTCACCTTTCCTTTCCATATGTATTTTTTCTTTTTTCCCTGTTTCCTTTTTATGTTACCAGCCTTTCCACGCAATTTTGTTCTCATCGGCGATTTTCTGCAATTTCTTTTTCAATTTTTGTTCTTCTTCGGAATCGTTGCTGCGATAATACATCTCCCACTGTTTCTGGTCAGCATTTTTTGAAAGATGCAGTTCCGGAGATGTGTTTTTTTCTCCTGCCCAGACATAAAAGGTGTCATAGCTGTAATATCCGGTTGTGGAGATACATGCCTGCAAAAGTTTGCGGATGGATTCGCTCACCGTTTCGGCATATGCTCCGTCCAGTTCCATATGCATCGTAATGTTCACACCCGGCAGTTTGGATTCTACTTCCTCAACTTCTGCATCCGGCAGGATTTCTGCCAGCTTCTCCAGAAGCTGCGTTTTATTGTCATCCCGGAAGGCATATTCTGTTTTTTCCTGCCTGCTTTCGCTGCTCAGTCTGCTGCCGGTTCCATACTGTACATCGATCAGCTCAAAACCGCTTTCATACAGGAAGGCTTTCTGAGCAATATCCAGCATCTCGATCAATGGCTGCTGTGTCTCTGACAGGCTTTCGCTTTCCCCGATTTCTGCGACCGGAAAGAGATAAGTACCTGACCTCTCCTGGCTTTCTTCGCCCGCTTTCAGTGGGGAAGGTGGACGTTCTGCCAGCGTATATTTCCCGGTATTGCTCTCCAGAGTCAGATAAAGTGTCTGGTCTTTGAATGTTGCTTCCGGAATGTTTTCATATTCGCTCTGTACACACAATTCATAGCCGTTATCCGTTTTCTGAAGAGAAATTCCGGATACGTTCAGCAGGGGATTTCCCCAGATATCTTCTATGTGCAGCTCGATATACGAAGCAAGAATTTCGGATAAAAATACCGACATATCTTTCTGCTCCACCCGGATCAGAAGATGACGGTTATCTTCTCTTGATATACCGATCGCATAAGGGATTCCCAGCTTTTCCAGCCGGGCAGACAGATCGATCAGCGTATGGTAATACGTTCCTTTTGTTTTATTCCAGGAATCTTCCTCTGTACCCAGCCAGTCATAGACATACAGTGCATATTCCAGCGTTACCGATGGTTCTTTGATCTTTTCTGCATCCACCCAGTTTTTTGCCTTCAGATAACTCTGGACAGTCCAGTCTGCCTTGTGTTCTTTTGTCAGATGAAAAGATGGTATCTTCCTGAAGCTTCGTCTCCAGTTCCGATTTCTTCTCCTGATAGGTTTTCCAGGGCAGGACAACCCGGATTTTGCCATCCTTTTCGGTGATGTAGCGTTTCCTGAAAAGTGCTGCGATCTCTTCTTTCAGAGGCGGCACCGCTTTTTTATATTCGGCTCTTGTCATATGTTCATCCGGCACCAGCAGCAGGGTTTCTGTCTCAGTGCCAAGGAAATACAGTTTTTCCCGGTAAACACGGCAGATACCGGCGAGCAGAAGCAGGCAGGCAAGGCAAAATGCTGCTCTTTTCAGGATGTGGCTGTGTTTTTGCTCCGGCTGCGGTTTCTGTTCTTCCAGCCATTCCTTCAGTGCATCCTCCAGCTCCTGCATGGATGTATAATTCTGATCCGGATCGACGGACATGCCTTTTTCCATGATCTGATGCAGCCGTACATCGCCCTGTGGATCTGCCTTTTCCAGCGGCTGCATTTCATCAAACAGCAGCCGCAGGATGCGCGCCTGCGGTATTTTCCGGCTTCGGCAGATATAAAAGATTTCACAGATGTCATAGCAGTAATCTCCGGAACCTTTTTTGCGGCTTTCAAAAGCAGGAAAGATGGAGAAATCTCCATGTTCACTGACATAAATTTCCTGTAAAAACAGATCGTTCACGCCTGCCGCTTCCAGTTTTTTGAAGCAGGATACCAGGACAAGCAGTTTTCCGATAAGCTGCTGCATCGGCATTTTTTCTTTTTCCATGCAATAAGTCCGAAGCGGTTCCCCCTTTGGCTCTTCCAGGATAATAAAAAAGAAGGTATCTGTTTCTATGGTATCGATCACCGAACACAGACCGGAAAGACCGCTGAAATCGCCCAGCGCCTTTGCCTGCTGCTCCAGTACATTCCGGTCATAGATTTCGGTATCGTATCGAAAGATCCTCACCTGCCGCTGTGTGTATTGATGAACGCCTGCAAACAGGATTTTTCCTTTTTCACGGATCAGCGCCTCTTTGAGGATGTAACGCCCGTCCAGAATCGTTTCCTCTGAAGTGTTATTATTCCAGGAAGATCCGCTCTCCCCATGCGACATAGTGCTCCACCTCCCCGATATGATGGTTCTTTAAAAAGGATGGTTCCGTCAGAAGATGGTTCAGATTTTGCTGTTTTTCATCCTCCGGATCCGTCCGGAAATAACTCAGGCTGCTTATGTTTTTTGAACTGCTCTTTTTTCTTTGAAAGTAAACCCGCTGCGTACTATGTGTGCTGTTCAGTCCAATGCGGACAGCATAATATTCTTCCGGCATTTCCCAAAAAAGATCCAGAATCTGCCCGATCGCGTCCGCCGCTTCTTTGGAATAACCCTTTTGCAGATCCAGAGCAAGATTCACATCCAGGATTTCTCCGAGCGAACTTGTCGTTCCTGCAAGTGTGATGCCTTCCCGGATCGCTTTCATTTTTTCCAGATAGGGCTTTGCTTTTTCCATATCCGGCTGATCGCTTTTGCGTTGTTCTTTTATGAATGCAACTTTCTGTCCTTTCCGGGAATACTGCACCTCCAGATCATAGCCGGCTGTGTAAAAAGCAGACTGACCTGAACATACGGTAAACAATTTCCGCTCTTCTTCTCCAAATGTACCGCTTTCGTTCCATAAACATGTATGGAAACGCAGGATTCCATCCGTAACACGCTCCTTCAGCGTCAGACTGGATAACGGGCATCCGTTGAGCAGCAGCGTGATCGTCTGTCCCGGAAGTGCATACTGTTTCAGCCAGGCATTTTTCGCTTCTTTGTCGTAGTCATAATCACCGATCAGCGTACAGGCAAGATCACAGGTTCCGTCTGCATTTTCTTCCACATCAAAACTGCTTACCGTATAAGAAGCATC
>OHKK01001038.1_pt1 | contig 11371 bp, 10 predicted proteins | sample 1568811 | NCBI WGS metagenome assembly OHKK01 (sample SAMEA3879568, study PRJEB24766) | human gut metagenome | biome: human-associated habitat; feature: feces | place: USA | collected 1985/1987
AGGGAAGGCCGAGCACGCGCGCGGCCTTGTCAAAGCACTCGCCCGCCGCATCGTCGCGCGTCGCGCCGAGGAGCGCAAAGTCCGTGTAGTCGCGCACGTCGACGATGAGCGTGTTGCCGCCGGACATGCACAGCGCCAGAAACGGCGGCTCAAGCTCTGGGAACGCTAAGTAATTCGCGGCGATGTGGCCGCGGATGTGGTGCACAGGGATGAGCGGCACATTCAGCGCGTAGGCCGCGCTCTTGGCAAAGTTCAGCCCCACGAGCACCGCGCCGATGAGACCCGGCGCGTAGGTCGCGGCCACGGCGTCGATGTCTTTTTTCTCGACGCCCGCCTCCTTGAGCGCCTGATCGGTCAGCGCGGCGATGGCCTCGATGTGCTTGCGCGACGCGATCTCCGGCACGACGCCGCCGTAGAGCGCGTGCAGGTCGGCCTGCGACGCGATGGCGTCGGAGAGGATTTTGCGCCCGTCCTCGACGACCGCGACGGCAGTCTCGTCGCAGGAGGACTCGAAAGCGAGAATTTTCATTGCTGCGCCTCCGCTTCTGCCGCGCCGAATTCCTTCGTCATGATGATGGCGTCCTCTTTCGGGTGGTCGTAGTAGTTTTTGCGGCGGCCCTCGCCGCGGAAGCCGCGGCTGCCGTACAGCGCGATGGCGGCATAGTTGCTCTCACGCACCTCAAGCGTCAAGAACGCAAGGCCGCTGCCCTCGGCGAAGCGGATGAACACGTCGAGAAGCTGCCCCGCCACACCGCCGCGGCGGCAGTCAGGGCGGACAGCCATCTTGGTGATGCAGCCCTCGTCCGCGACGGCGAGCAGCCCCGCGTAGCCGACGACGCTGCCGTTTTCTGCATCCAGCGCGACTAAGAAGGCCGAGCACGCGTTTTCAAGCTCCTCTGCGAGCATGTTGCGCGACCAGGGGTTCGAGAAGCATGTGCGCTCAAGTTCGGCAACGTCATTCAAATATTCGTTCGTCATCGGCACGATGCGGACTTTTTTCTTTAACTGTTCCATTGGTTTCCTCCGGTCATTTGGCTTCCAGCCAGTTTATGCCCCAGTGGGCCTCGGCGGTCAGGGGAACGGAGAGGTGCACTGCGCCCTCCATCTCCTCGGTGAGGAGCCGTGCGACCGTCTCCTTTTCCTCCTCCGGGCACTCGACGATGAGTTCGTCGTGCACCTGCAAAATGAGCTTTGCCTTTAAGCTTTCCTTGCGCAGCCGCTCGTCGACGCGCACCATTGCGAGCTTGATGACGTCCGCGGCCGTGCCCTGAATGGGCATGTTGCGCGCGACGCGCTCGCCGAACGAACGGGTATTGAAGTTGCTCGCTGTCAGCTCGGGCAGCGCGCGGCGGCGGTGCATCAGTGTTTCGACATAGCCGCGCTCCTTCGCCTGCGCGACGACCTCATCCATATAGCGGCGGATGCCGGGGAAGCGCTCAAAGTACGTCTCGATATATTCCTTCGCCTCGTACACCGGCACGCCGATGTCCTGCGCGAGCGAGAAGGCGGAAATGCCGTATACGATGCCGAAATTCACGGCCTTCGCGTGCGAGCGCATCTGCTTGGTGACCTGATCAGTCGGCACGCCGAAGACCTGCGCGGCCGTGACGGTGTGGATGTCCTCGCCGGTCAGAAACGCCTGCTTCATCGCCTCGTCGTCCGCGATGTGCGCGAGCAGCCGCAGCTCGATTTGGCTGTAGTCCGCGTCGACGAGCACGCAGCCGCTTGCTGGGACGAACATGCGGCGGAATTCGCTGCCGAGCTGCGTGCGCGTGGGGATATTCTGCAAATTCGGCTCGGTCGAGCTCAAACGGCCCGTCGCCGTGACGGTCATCTGGAAGCTCGTGTGGATGCGCCCGTCGGGCGCGATGACCTTCAAAAGACCGTCGCAGTAGGTCGAGCGGAATTTCGCGTACTGGCGGTACTGCAAAACCTCTTCGACGATGGGATTCTCCCACCGCAGTTTTTCGAGCACGTCCGCGTTCGTCGACCAGCCGGTCTTCGTCTTTTTGCCGTGCGGGAGCTGCAAGCGTTCAAAGAGCACCTCGCCGAGCTGCTTGGGGGAATTGATGTTGAACGGCCCGCCGGACTCTTCATAGATGTGCTGCTCGAGCGTCTTGAGCTGCACTTCCATCTCGCTGCCGAAGGCCGCGAGAGCGTTCGCGTCCACGCGCATGCCCGCGTGCTCCATGCGCGCGAGTACGGCGCAGAGGGGCAGCTCAACCTCATAATAGAGCTCGTGCAGCTCGCGCTTCTCAAGTTCGGGGGCAAAGGCCTCATACAGCGCATCGACGGCGCTGGTATAGACGTGGAACGCCGTCTCGGCCTCGGCCGTGTCGCCGAGCATCGAGAAAGCGTCTGGATCTAAGTGCTTCGGCTCGGCAAGCGTCTGGTGGAAGTAGGCGGCGAAGAGCGACGCGATATCGTACTTGCCCGCCGTCGCGTCGAGCAGGTACCCTGCGAGCGCGGTGTCAAAAATGAACCCTTCGATGGGAAGGTCGTTTTCGAGCAGCGTGCGCTGGAGGTCCTTGACATTGTGGCTGACTTTCTTGATATCATCCGAGAACAGGGCGCGCAGCAGCGCGTTCCAGTCGCCCTCGTAGCGGCTGAAGTAGAACTCGGCAGAGACGGCGGTCGATTCGCCTGCTACGAAGTCGACGATCACGCCGGAAAGGTCCGGCAGCGCCAGCAGCGTCACGTGCTCCGCCTTGCGGAAGAGCGAGAGATATTCCTTGGCCTTTTCCACCGTAGTCACGGCCTCGGCGGTCACGGTGAGGTCGACCGGCTCCTCGGCGGCGGGGATGTCGGTGGGCGGCTTGAGACCGTATTTGTCGATGAGCTTGGTAAATTCCAGCTTCATAAAGAGCGGATAGAGCGCGTCTGACGGCGCCTTGCGCAGATTGTCCTGCGGAGAAAATTCGAGTGGTGCGTCCGTCACGATGGTCGCGAGGTGGAAGCTCTGGCGTGCGCTCTCCTCGCCCTCAGTGAGCTTTTTGATGACGTTCGGCTTGGCCTCGATATCGGGGAGCAGCCGGTAAATTTCGTCGATGCTCTGGTATTTCTGGATGAGCGCCATTGCCGTCTTTTCGCCAACGCCCGGCACGCCGGGGATATTGTCGCTCGCGTCGCCCATCAGGGCTTTGAGGTCGACAATGTGGATGGGCGCAAAGCCGTAGACCTCACGAAAGCTCTCGGGCGTCATGTCCTTCGTCGTGGTCTGGCCCATGCGCGTGGAAATGAGCTTGACGGTCGTGTGCTCGGTCACGAGCTGCAAAGAATCCTTGTCTCCCGTGGCGACGACACAGTCCCAGCCTGCGCTTTCGCACTTGCGCGAGATCGTGCCGATCAGATCGTCGGCTTCAAAGCCCGCGAGCTCGTAGCGGGGGATGTTCATCGCGTCGAGCACGTCCTTGAGCACCGGCATCTGCATGGCGAGCTCTTCGGGCATGGCGTGGCGCGTGGCCTTGTAGCCCTCGTACTCGAGGTGGCGGAACGTCGGCTCGCGGCGGTCGAAGGCGACGCACAGCGCCTCGGGCTTTTCCTCGTCGAGTAAGCGGCCGAGCATCGTCAGAAAGCCGAAGATCGCGTGGGTGAAAAACCCGTCGCGCGTGGTGAGCGGACGGACACCGTAATAGGCGCGGTTGATGATGGAGTTGCCGTCTAAAACCATCAGCTTCACGGCATGCACCTCCCAAAATGCAAATTTTTACTAAATATAGTATAGCGCAAAGCAAACAAAAACACAACAGAAACCGGCGGAACTCTCGGCGCGGAGTGAGAAAGTGTGGTAAAAATAAACAGAACACTTGCAATTTCTTGTCGGGATGTTTATAATATTGACTGAAAATCTGTTTTGCTTCCTAATTTTTTGTTAGGAAGCGGGCGGAAAAACAAAAAAGAAAGGGAGAAAATCATGGAAAAGCTATTTAAGCTGAAGGCCAACGGTACTACGGTACGCACCGAGATCCTTGCCGGTCTTACCACGTTTATGACCATGGCCTACATCATCGCGCTCAACCCGAACCTGCTGACCAACTTTGCAGTGGGTACGCCGCTGTGGAACGGTGTGTTCCTTGCCACCTGCATCGCCTCGGCGATCGGCACGATTTGCATGGCGTTTTTCGCCAACAAGCCGTTCGTCATGGCGCCCGGCATGGGACTCAACAGCTTCTTCGCGGTGGTCGTCGCCAACATCGCGGTCATCAACGAGTGCGAGTACGAGTCCGCGTTCCAGGCGGCGCTCGTCATCATCCTTGTCGAGGGTATCGTGTTCCTCATCCTCACGCTCTTAAAGGTGCGTGAGAAGATCGTGGAGGCCATTCCTCTCGGCGTGCGCTACGGCATCGCTCCCGCCATCGGCCTGATGCTGATGAACGTGGGCCTTGGCTCCAACGTCGGTATCTACTCTGAAAACGGCGGCCCGTTCTACATGATGCGTGACTTCTTCGGCGCGCTGACGCCCAGCATCATCAAGGGCAACATGGGCGCGGGCTACGATGCGATGGTCCTGACCGTCGTGACCGCGTTCCTCGGCGTTTTCGTCATGGTCGTCCTCGCCAAGAAGGGCGTGAAGGCGGCAGTGCTGCTCGGCATGCTGTTCTCGTCCGTCATCTACTGGGCGGGCAGCGCCATCTTCCTGCATGTCAATCCGTTTGCGAGCCTCGCGACTGCGAGCTTTGTCCCGCCTTTCGCCGACATGGTCTCCACCACGCTTTTCAAGTTTGACTTTGCGGGCTTTGTGAACATCGGCTGGTTCACCGCCATCACGCTTGTCATCACCTTCTGCATGATCGATATGTTCGATACCATCGGCACGCTCGTCGGTACGGCCTCCCGCGCCGGCATGGTCGATCAGGACGGCAACATGCCCCAGATGAAGGAAGCCCTGCTGTCCGATGCCATCGGTACGGTCGCGGGCGCCTGCACCGGTACCTCCACCGTCACCACGTTCATCGAGTCCGCCTCCGGCGTGGAAGCGGGCGGCCGCACGGGCCTGACCGCGCTCACCGCGGGCATCCTGTTCCTCGCCTGCATGTTCCTCGCCCCCATCGCCGCCGTCATCCCCGGCGCTGCGACCTCCGCCGCGCTGATCTATGTCGGCGTTCTGATGCTCCAGGGCCTCAAGAATGTGGACTTCAGCGACATGGACCAAATGCTGCCGGTGTCCATCATGCTCATCGGTATGCCGATCTCCGGCTCCATCGGCCACGCCATCGGCCTGGGCCTCATCTCCTACACCTTTGTCAAGGTGCTCTCCGGCAAGGCTAAGGACGTCAGCGTTCTGACCTACGTGATCTCCGCGCTGTTCCTTGTCAAGTTCTTCGCCGTCGTGTAAGTGTGTGAAAAAACCTTAAAAAGAGCGTCCCGAACGGGACGCTCTTTTTTTCTGCGCCGCGGTATGATATCATGACGAAGATACATAGGGTAATAGGAGCGCACGGCGAAAAAACCTTGAAAAATCAAGGATTGCAACTGCCGGTTGACAAATTTGACAGTGCGCTTTCTTTCCCGCAACCGCGAAATAGGCTATGATAACGCCATCCAGACGGCGCGGGACCGCGCCTTAGAATTCAGGAGGAAGACGATATGATCTTAGCGGATAAAATCATCACGCTGCGCAAAAAGGCAGGCTGGTCGCAGGAGGAGCTGGCAAGTCAGCTCGGGGTGACGCGCCAGTCGGTATCCAAGTGGGAGGGCGCGCAGTCCGTGCCCGACCTTGACAAGGTGGTGCAGATGAGCCGGCTGTTTGGCGTGAGCACCGACTATTTATTGAAGGACGAACTCGAAGAGGAGGAGTTCGTCGAATCCGAGGCGGACGAAACGCCGCTGCGGAGAGTGACGATGGAGCAGGCGGCGCGATACCTTGCGCTGCGCAAGGCCTGCGCGCCGAAGATCGCACTGGCGGTGGCGATGTGCATCGTCTCGCCGGTCGTGATCATTTTTCTCTCCGCCATGGCGGACGCGGGCCTGGGCGGTATTTCGGAGGATCTGGCCGCAGGTCTCGGCGTGAGCGTCATTTTGGTGCTGGTCGCCATTGCGGTGGGAATGTTCCTCTCGTGCGGGGCGAAGACGAAGGGATTCGACTTTCTTGAAAAAGAGCCGTTTGAGACCGAGTACGGCGTGAGCGGCATGGTGCGCGAGCGGCGCAAGGCCTATGAGCCGACCGCCTCGCGCTGTACGATCCTCGGCGTGGTGCTGTGCATCCTTGCTGTCGTGCCGCTGATGCTCGGGGTCGGTCTCGCGTCGTCCGATGTCGCCGCGCTGCTCGTGCGCGTCGCTCCGGCGGATGTTTACGCCGCGGCGGCGGTGGATGCGCTGCTGCTTCTGGTCGCCTGCGGCGTGGGCGTGCTCGTCTGGAGCGGAACATACACCGGCGCGATGGACCAGCTGCTCGAGGAGGGCGACTACACGCGCAAAAAGAAGGCGCGCAGCGGCGTAATGAGCACAGTGTCGCTCATCTACTGGCTGAGCGTGACGGCAATTTTCCTCTTCTACACCTTCGGCCCCAGGGGAAACGGCCAGCCGCAGTATAGCTGGTTTATCTGGGCCGTTGGCGGCGTACTGTATGCGGCGGTGATGGGTATTGTGTCGCTCGTGCTGTATCACAAGGATAAAATGTAAAGCGGACTTGACAAATTGGAACGACAGTGATATCCTACAAGTAAAGCAAACTTGACATTTGCAAAATGGCTCTTGACAGTTGAAAATCACATGATATTATTTTGATATCACAAAGATATTCGAAACGGCTGCAAGAAGAAAAGAGGGAGAACCTTATGCTCTATATTGAACACCTGACCAAGACCTTCGGCGAAAAGAAAGCCGTGGATGATCTGTCGCTCCACATCGCGCCAGGGGAGATCTACGGCTTCATCGGCCACAACGGCGCGGGCAAGACCACGACGCTCAAGTCGGTCGTCGGCATCCAGCAGTTCGATTCCGGCAGGATCACGATCGGCGGGCACTCCATTCAGGACGATCCCATCGCCTGCAAGAAGATGCTCGCCTACATCCCGGATAACCCCGACCTCTACGAGTTTATGACGGGCATCCAGTACCTCAATTTTATCGCCGACATCTTCGGTGTGGAGGAAAGCGCGCGGCAGGAGCGCATCCGCAAGTACGCGGACCTCTTCGAGCTGACGACCGACCTGGCGCAGCCCGTCGCGGCCTATTCCCACGGCATGAAGCAGAAGCTTGCCATCATTTCGGCGTGGCTGCACGAGCCGAAGCTCATTTTGATGGATGAGCCGTTCGTCGGCCTCGACCCGAAGGCTTCACATATCTTAAAGGGCATGATGCGCGAGGTGTGCGACGCGGGCGGCGCGATCTTCTTCTCGACCCACGTGCTTGAGGTGGCCGAAAAACTCTGCGACAAGGTCGCCATCATCAAGGGCGGCAAGCTCATCCGCTCAGGCACGATGGAGGAGGTCAAGGGCGACGACTCGCTCGAGGAGGTCTTCCTTGAGCTGGAGGGCGAATCATGCTGAAAACGCTCGTCAAGAAGCAGCTGATGGAAATTTTCCGCAGCTACTTTTATAATGCCAAAACCAATAAAAAACGTTCGACGGCGGGGATTATCGCTTATATCCTGCTCTTTGCCGCGTTGATGATCGGCCTCGGCGGGATGTTCACGGGGCTTTCCGTTTCGCTCTGTGCGCCGCTTACGCAGGCGGGGATGGGCTGGCTCTATTTTGCACTCATGTCGCTGCTCGCCATCTTTCTCGGCGCGTTCGGCAGCGTGTTCAACACGTATTCGGGCCTGTACTTCGCTAAGGACAACGACCTGCTGCTGTCTCTACCCATCCCGGTGCGGACGCTGATGGCCTCGCGGCTGCTGACGGTCTATCTCATGGGCCTCATGTACTCCGCGGTCGTCATCCTGCCCGCGGTCATCGTCTACTGGGTCACGGTCTCGACGGCGCCGATGGCGCTCCTCGGCGGCGTGCTGCTGACGGCGCTCATCTCAATCTTCGTGCTCACGCTCTCGTGCGCGCTGGGCTGGGTCGTGGCGAAGGTGAGCCGTAAGCTCAAGCACAAGAGCTTCATCACGGTCATCGTCTCGCTCGCAGGGCTTGCCATCTACTATTTCTTCGTCTTCAAGGCGCAGACGGCCATCGAGCAGCTCGTCGCCAACGCCGCGGTCTACGGTGAGAAGATCAAGGGTGCGGCGCACCCGCTCTACGTCTTTGGCCTGACCGGTACGGGCGATGTGACAGCGATGCTGCTGAGCGCGGCGGTCATCCTCGCGCTGTTTGCGCTGACGTGGACGCTGCTCTCGCGCAGCTTTTTGCAGATCACGACTGCGTCGGGCGCATCGGGCAAGGCTGTGTACCGCGAAAAGGCCGTCAAGCGCCGGAGCATCGATGGGGCACTTTTCGGCAAGGAGCTCGCGCGCTTCACCGTGAGCCCGAACTACATGCTCAACAGCGGCCTCGGTATCCTGCTGCTGCCGATCTCGGGCATCCTGCTTTTGTGGAAGGGCGGAACGGTCGTGTCGCTGCTGAACGAGGCCTTCACCTCGCAGAGCGGCTGCGCGGAGGTGCTGCTCTGCACCGGCGTGTGCGCCATTGCGTCGATGAACGACATGGCGACGCCGTCGGTCTCGCTCGAGGGAAAGTCCCTCTGGCTCGCGCAATCGCTGCCCGTCAAGCCCTGGCAGGTGCTTCGCGCAAAGCTCAAGGTACAGCTTGCGCTCACGGCCCTTCCAGCACTCGTGCCGCTTGCCTGCATGGCGTTTATCCTGCCTGTGACGGCGGCGCTGCCGCTCGTTTTTGCCGAGGCACTCGCGTACATCGCGTTTTCCGCGTGCCTGGGGCTGACGCTCGGCGTCGCGCGGGCAAACCTGACGTGGACGAGCGAGCTCATGCCCATCAAGCAAAGTCTGGCCGTGACGATCGCGCTGTTCGGCGGCTGGCTCTACGCCATCGTGTTCGCGGGGCTCTACCTCTGGCAGGGGTGGAAGCTCGGCGCGGCTGCGTATCTCGCCATCGCGGCGGCGGTGACGCTCGCGGTGACAGCGCTGCTTCTTCGCTGGCTCAAAACGAAGGGCGCACAGCGCTTTGCGATGCTGTAAAGGAAAATAAAATGAGAGAGTGCGGCGGTCGAAGGACCGCCGCACTTCTTTTATATCGGCAGGGGTAAAAATTTACACAGTTCATTCTTGCGGAAAGCGGCGGACCATGCTGTTATGTGACTACACTCACAAGTAGACTTTGAGGAGCGTGATCGATATGCTGCTGCGCGGCAAGCAGGCGAGCGGACTTTTGACGCAGCAAAAGATGCTGCGCGCCGCCGTAAAGCTGTTTTTGGAAAAGAGATATGAGGGCACGACGACCGCGGAGACCGCCCGCGCCGCGGGTATGCCGCCAAGCTCGTTTTTTCGGGCCTTTCCCAGCAAGGAGGCGCTGCTGCTCGAGCTTGACAAGCGGATGTTCAGCGGGCAGTTCACGCTGGCCGAGCAGCACAGCGCGGCACGTGCTCTACGCGGTGGAGACGGCTATCCAGCTCCACATCGCCGGGCTGACCGAGCCACTGCGCAAGCTGTACGTGACGGCCTACACGCTGCCGTCGACCTCGGCATACCTGTATCGCAGCACGGCGAAGCGGCTGGAGGGCATCTTCGGGGACTATCTTCCGGACGCGGAGGCCAAGGACTTTTACGAGATAGAGATCGCCTCGACGGGCATGATGCGCTCGTTCGTGGCCGTGCCGTGCGACATGTACTTTACCGTGGAGCGCAAGATCGCGCGCTTTTTGGAGTGCGCGCTTAAGCTCTACAATGTGCCGCCAGAGCGGCGGCGGGGTCAGCGCGGCCGTTTTGCAGCTCGACCTGCACACCATGGCGGCGGGCATCATCCGAATGACCGTCCAGCAGGCGGAAAAGGGCTTTGAAGCCCTGACAGAACGGTAAATTTCGGCAAGGGGATATCCCCTTGGTGCATCCGATGGATGCACCAATCGCTTTGATGGAGGAATGATATGAAAAAACGTATTTTCATCTTTTTGACGGCCCTGTGCCTGTGCCTGACGCTGTTGCCGACGGCGGCGCGGGCAGAGAACAATTGGGAGAGTTGGACGATATTTGATGGCATCAATTTGAACCTGTCGGACGGTAGTTACTATTTAGGTGGCAATGTTACTATTAGCGGCGAAATTACAATCAGCGGAGCCGTCACATTTGATTTGAATGGGTATACCTTGACCTGTAATGCTACAGACGAGGATATGTTTTGTGTGTACGATGGTAAAACACTAACGATAAAGGACAGCGGCACTGACGGCACCATTGATGGTCAAAATAAGAACTGCGGTTTTTCTGTGCCTAGCGGCACACTGATCTTGGAGAGCAGTATCATTGCGAATTGCAGAGATGACGATGGTGACGGCGGTGCTGTGGATATTGGAAAGGACTGCGTATTCACGATGAGAGGTGGTGCGATCAGCAATTGCAATGCACAACACGAAGGCGGTGCTATATAGGAAAAGAGGACGGCTAAGGCCGTCCTCTTTTTTCAGCTCTCCATGTGCTTGCCGAGAAAGCCTGCGATGGCCTGCGCGAGCTTGTACTCCGTCTCGCCTGCGGCCGACTCGCCCTCGGTGCCGATGAAGACCACGAGCCCGAGTGCGTCGCCCTCGGAGATGATGGGCGCGGCGATGGTCGCGCAGTAGCGGTCGAGCGACTCGGTGACGAACACGCTGCGCTCGCTCGGCACGGCGCGGTAGATACCGCGGTCCTCCATGATCTGCTCGAGCTGCGGGCTGATGCGCTTGCCGATGAGGTCGCGGCGCGCGCTGCCTGCCGCGGCGATGACGCTGTCGCGGTCGGTCACGGCCGCGCTCGTGCCGGTCGACTTGCTCAGCGTGTCGCACAGCTGCGCGGCAAACTCATCTACGCCGCCCATGAGCGAATACTTCTTAAAAATGACCTCCCCATCCTTGCTCGTGTAGATCTCCAACGGGTCGCCCTCGCGGATTCTCATGGTGCGGCGGATCTCCTTGGGAATGACAACGCGGCCAAGGTCGTCGATCCGTCTGACAATTCCGGTTGCTTTCATCTATCAAAACTCCTTTTATACTCGATAAACTGCACTTAGTCTTTGGAAAAGCCGCCAATTTATCCAAAGCCGCGGCTGGAAGATTTTGCAGCGCGCTGAGGATGATGTTTTTTAACAAAATAAGGTGAAAGAGGAGCGAATGTGGACATTGTGCACAGCTAAGGTCGGATTTTAGATGATGAAACTGAAAGAAGTGACAGACCGAAAAAACTTTGAAAAATGCGCTTGACATTTCCTGGGATGCGTGTATAATAACGTACTGTTCCGCGAATGGAGCGTGCACCTTGTAAATTAAACAACGAAACTTTGACAAG
>OHKK01001042.1_pt1 | contig 11358 bp, 12 predicted proteins | sample 1568811 | NCBI WGS metagenome assembly OHKK01 (sample SAMEA3879568, study PRJEB24766) | human gut metagenome | biome: human-associated habitat; feature: feces | place: USA | collected 1985/1987
CCTGCGGCGGCCGCACCATCGCCGCATTGGAGCCGGGCGCACTGGCCTTGATTCCCTGCCTTGCTGTGGACAAGCAGGGGGTGCGCCTTGGCCGCGGAGCCGGGTATTATGACCGGTTCCTTACCCGCTTTGGGCAGACCGGCCCCAAGCTTTTGCTCTGCCCGGAGGCACTGGTCTTTCCCGCACTGCCCACGGACGAATGGGATGTTTCCTTTACCCCCGGTGAAATATTGACGGAAAATGGGGTAAAATAAAAACAGTGGGGCATTTGCCGCACCCTGCCCCCCCTGCTTGCCCCCCCTGCGCATTCCAACAACACAACCTCCGCAGCCCTGCATCATACAGGGCCGCGCAAGATAAAGGAGATTTTTTATGAAAAAGCTGACATTATTTCTGGCTGCTGCCCTGCTGGCTGCCAGCTTTGCTGCATGCGGAAATTCCGGCGCGTCTTCCTCTACAGCGCCGGAGCCAACGGCCATCCCGGATGACATCCTGAACGCCCCGGCTACCAAGCCGGACCCGGACATGGAGATCGATCCCGGTTTCGGTGTTGACCCGGAGGACAGCAGTGCTGCGCCCCAGCCGGAACCGGATGCCGAGCTGAGCGGCATTGTGGACCAGATCTATGCCGCACACCCGGTTGACCTGATGATGGTGGAAACGACCGCCGTAGACCTGACCAATGCCGAGTGGTACCCCTACCAGACCGGCCTGAACGAAGAGCAGATCACCAAGGTAGATGCCGCTGTAACCAGCGAGCCAGGTGTCGGCAGCCAGGCTTACTGCATGGTACTGGTGCGCCTGAAAGACAAAGCCAATAGTGATGAGATTGCCGAAGCCATGCTGGATGGCATTGACATGCACAAGTGGGTCTGCGTGGCGGCCGACAAGGCCAGCGTTGCCACTTTTGACGACAAGGTTCTGTTCGTTATGGCTGACAGCGAACTGGTGGATGTAGACGCCCTGATGACGGATGCCGCCAACGCCCTTGGTGTGACTTTTGGTTACAATATGAGCAAGGAATCCGCTGAAGATTACGGCGAACTTCCGGATGAACTGCTGGCTACCCCCGCGGTTGTTGGCTGATTTTTTACCGCTCTTTCAAAAATTTGCATAAAAAATACGCCTGTGCTCAAAGCAAGCACAGGCGCATTTTATTGGCAATGCTGTAACTTATAATTACAGGAAGATGTACTTTAGGATGAACAGCACGGTCAGAACATACATCAGCGGGGTGATCTTCTTTTCCTTAGCCTTACCGGACAGCAGGTTAATCAGCGTCCAGGAAACAACGCCGATTGCAATGCCTTCGGAGATGCTGTAAGCCAGCGGCATGACCAGAATGGTCAGGAAAGCCGGGATGGCATCCGTCATATCGTCGAAGTTGATCTTGGCAACAGCGCCCATCATGTAGAAGCCAACAACGATCAGGGCCGGAGCAGTTGCAAAGGAAGGGATGGTCAGGAACAGGGGGCTGAAAATGCTGGCCAGCAGGAACAGCACAGCGGTGGTAGCTGCGGTCAGACCGGTGCGGCCGCCCTCGGTAACGCCGGAAGCACTTTCAACATAGGTGGTGGTGGTGGAAGTACCCAGCACAGCACCGGCGCTGGTTGCGATAGCGTCAGCCAGCAGGGCACCCTTGATGCGGGGCAACTTGCCCTCTTCGTCCAGCATATCGGCCTTGGAAGCAACACCAATCAGGGTGCCCAGGGTATCGAACAGGTCGACAAAGAGGAAAGCGAACATAACAACGATGAAGTTGCCAATATTAAAGTTGGTGAAATCCAGGTTGAACACCTGGCCGAAGGTATTGCCCAGGGAGCTGAAGTCAAAGCTGACGAATGCGGTGGGGATGACAGAGTACATGCCAGCTTCTGCATCCGGCACATAGATGCCGGTCAGTTCGCAGATGATGCCCAGCACCCAGGTCAGGATAATGCCGTACAGGATCGCGCCCTTGACGTTCTTGATGAGCATAACGGCGATCAGCAGCACGCCGACCAGAGTCAGCAGAGCACCGATGCCAACGCTGTGGAAGGTTTCGCCCTTGAAGTGCTGGTAGGTGACGAGGGTGGAATCGCTGTTGACGATGAGCTTGGCGTTCTGCAGGCCGACAAAGGCAACAAACAGGCCAATGCCCACGCTGACAGCGGATTTCAGCGTCAGGGGGATGGCGTTGAAGATGGCCTCGCGCACATTGGTCAGGGACAGCACGATGAAGACGATGCCTTCAACAAAGACGGCCAGCAGAGCCATCTGCCAGCTGTAGCCCATGGAGAGCACAACGGTGTAGGCAAAGTAGGCGTTCAGGCCCATGCCGGGTGCCAGTGCAAAGGGGTAGTTTGCCAGGAACGCCATGAGCATGGTGCCGACAAATGCTGCCAGAGAAGTGGCGATCAGAACTGCCTTTGCATCCATACCGGCTGCAGACAGAATGTTGGGGTTGACCGCAAGAATGTAAGCCATCGTCATAAAGGTCGTGATACCGGCCATGACTTCGGTTTTTACATCCGTGTGGTTCTCTTTCAGGTGGAAGAGTTTTTCCATGATGTACCTCCGTTTTCAAAACGTTATTTCCGGGGCACACCAAAAGCGCCCGCACAGCGGGATTTTTTAGCAGGCATGCCCGCCGCGCCACAGGTTTCCGCAAACGACGCAGCATTTTTATTCTTGCCTATTCCTTTGCATTTGTAAACGGTATTTGTGAAAACAATTGCAATTCTGCGTCAAACCATTTATCTGCCGCTCTTCCCCGCCCTGCCGCCGGGCAGCAAAAAGGGCCGCACCCCTGCGGGTACGGCCCTTAAATGAGCAGCAGAAATTATGCCTTGGCGGCTTTGATCTCCTTGATCAGTTCGGGAACGACCTTGTACAGGTCGCCAACGATGCCATAGGAAGCAATGCCGAAGATGGGGGCATTCTCATTCTTGTTGATGGCGATGATGGTCTCGGAATCCTGCATGCCGGCAACGTGCTGGATGGCACCGGAGATGCCCAGAGCAACATAGATGCGGGGATGCACGGTCTTGCCGGTCTGGCCGACCTGATGGTCAGCAGACAGCCAGCCTTCATCGGTAACGGCACGGGAAGCACCGACAACGCCGCCCAGGGCACCAGCCAGCTCTTCGGCCAGGGCAATGCCCTTTTCGGGGTCAGAGCTGATACCACGGCCAACGGAAACAACCACATCAGCACCGATCAGGTCAACCAGCTTCTTAGCGCTCTTCTTGATGTCCAGGATCTCAACATGGATATCGTCAGCAGTCAGAGCGGGGGTAACCTTCTCAACAACAACCTTGGCAGCACCAGCTTCGTCGAACGGCTGGGTCTGCATAACGCCGGGGCGCACGGTGGACATCTGCGGGCGGAAGCGCGGGCAGATGATGGTAGCCATCAGGTTGCCGCCGAACGCCGGACGGGTCATCTTCAGGTCGCGAGAGACATCGTGGTCCTTACCCATGACCTTCGCGGTGGCCATGCCGTCGATCTTGGCCTCGGGCAGCGTGGAAGCGCCGCGCAGGAAGTCCTTGTAGATGGGCATGTCAACGTCGAGGTGGGTGCAGTCGGCGCAGAGACCGGTGTGCAGACGGGCTGCGCAGCGGGGGCCGAGGTCACGGCCGATGTTGGTCGCGCCGATGAGGAAGGCCTCAGGCTTCATCTCGGAGATGACGTCGCAGATGACCTTGGAATAAGCGTCGGTGGTGTAGTTCTTGAGCAGGGGGTGGTCGCAGACGATGACCTCATCAGCGCCGTAGCCGCCAATGCTCTCGGCGAGATCGCCGACATTGTCGCCGACCAGCAGACCGCAGAGCTTCACGCCCAGCTCGTCCGCCAGCTTGCGGCCTTCGGAGATCAGCTCATAGGAGGTGGACATCATCTGGCCCTGACGCTGTTCGCAGAAGACCCATACGTTCTTGAACTCTTCGATCTTGGAGGAGTCATAGTTGGGATTAGCAAGTTTCACTTCGTTACGCATCGTATTGATCTCCTTTCCTTAAATGATGTGTTTTTCGAGCAGGATGCCGGCGAGCTTCTCGCAGGTAGCCATGTCGTTGCCCTCGAGCATCTGACCGGCGCCCTTCTGGGGAGGCGTGAAGGAGGTCAGGATGTTGGTCGGGGAGCCCTTGAGGCCGATGGTGGTAGCGTCGATGAGGGGGTGATCCTTCAGAGCGTTGTAGTCCAGAACGGTCATGGGCTTGGAGTAGCACTCAAACACACCGGAGACGCTCATGTAACGCGGGGTATTGAGCTCCTTGATGCAGGTGATCAGGCACGGAGTCTGAGCCTTGATGGTCATGTAGCCGTCCTCGAGCATGCGCTTGACGGTCAGGGTGTCGCCTTCCTTCTTCACATCGGCGGCGTAGGTGATCTGGGGCAGGTGCAGCTTCTCAGCGATCTGAGGACCGACCTGAGCGGTATCACCATCGATAGCCTGACGGCCGCAGAAGACGATGTCGTCGTCATCGAGACCGATGGTGTCGAGAGCGGCGGCAAGGATCTGGGAGGTGGCGTAAGTATCGGAACCGCCGAACTCACGGGCGGAAACGAGATAGCCGTCATCAGCGCCCATGGCCATCAGCTCGCGCAGCATACCTTCTGCCGGCGGGGGACCCATGGTGACGACGGTGACCTTGCAGCCCAGCTCATCCTTGAGCTTGAGAGCGGCCTCAACGGCGTTCATATCATCGGGGTTGATGATGGTCTGCATGGAAGCGCGGTTCAGGGTACCATCGGGATTGACGGCAACCTTACCGGAGGTATCGGGGACCTGCTTAACGCAAACAAGAATCTTCATTATATCTTTACCTCCTTTTTTAGTTCACACCAAGATACTTGGCAACGACCATACGCTGGACTTCGGAAGTGCCCTCGTAGATCTCGGTGATCTTGGCATCGCGCATCATGCGCTCAACGGGATACTCACGGGTGTAGCCATAGCCGCCGAAGAGCTGAACAGCGCGGCGGGTGACGTCGGAAGCGGTCTCGGCCGCGAAGAGCTTGGCCATGGCAGCGTCCATGGAGTAATCCTCGTGATTCTGCTTCTTCATAGCGGCAGCGTAAACGAGGTACTGGGCAGCCTGAGTGCGGGTGTGCATGTCGGCCAGCTGGAACTGGGTGTTCTGGAACTGGCTCAGGCGGCGACCAAACTGGATACGCTCCTTGGTGTACTTGACAGCCTCGTTGATGGCGCCTTCGGCAAGACCGAGAGCCTGGGAAGCGATACCGATACGGCCGCCGTCGAGGGTCTTCATGGCGATCTTGAAGCCTTCGCCTTCCTTACCGAGCAGGTTCTCCTTGGGGACGACGCAGTCTTCGAAGACGAGGTCGCAGGTAGAGCTGCCGCGGATACCCATCTTCTTCTCGTGCTTACCGGTGGAGAAGCCGGGGAAGTCCTTCTCAACGATGAAGGCGGTGATACCGTGGTTGCCCTTGCTCTTGTCGGTCATGGCGAACACGACGAAAGTGGAGGCAACGTTACCGTTGGTGATGAAGCACTTGCTGCCGTTGAGGACGTAGTCGCCGTTCTCGTTCTTGACAGCGGTGGTCTGCTGGCCGGAGGCGTCGGTACCGGCGCCGGGCTCGGTCAGACCGAACGCGCCGATCTTGCGGCCGGACAGAAGGTCAGGCAGATACTTCATCTTCTGCTCCTCGGTGCCGTTCTCGAAAATGGGAGCGCAGCAGAGGGAGGTGTGGGCGGAAACGATAACAGCGGTGGTGCCGCAAACCTTAGCGAGCTCCTCCACGCACATGGCATAACTGAGAACATCGCCGCCGGCGCCGCCGTACTGCTTCGGGAAGTAAATACCCATCATGCCGAGCTTGGCCATCTTTTCGACGGTCTCCATGGGGAAGCGCTCTTCCTCATCGAGTTCCTCAGCTAAAGGCTTGACTTCATTTTCTGCAAATTCGCGATACATTTTGCGGACCAGCAGATGTTCTTTGGACAGATGGAAATCCATAGTCTTTTGCTCCTTCACTATAAAAATAATTGGATTGTCTAATTTTTCACAAATCAGTTCCGTGACTCTCATTATATCCTGTGCGTTTCATTTTCGCAAGGGGAACTATCATTCCTTTTTGGAATTCGTGCTTTTCGCCGAATTCATTAAAGTCTTTTTGACATTTCCGTTCCTTTTATGACAGTTTTCTGTCATTTTCAGGAATCCTTTCCATTCCAAAAGAGAAAAGGGGAGGCAGTTTTTGTAAACTGCCTCCCCTTTTTATCCTTTTAGGGACGGATTACTTCTTGCTGTAATCGTAGAAGCCCTTGCCGGACTTCTTGCCAAGCTGGCCGCCGCGGACCATCTTCTTGAGCAGCAGAGCGGGACGATACTTCGGATCGCCGGTCTCGCTGTAGAGGACGTTCATAATGGCGAGGCACACGTCAAGGCCGATGAAGTCGCCCAGGGCAAGGGGGCCCATGGGGTGGTTCGCGCCGAGCATCATGGCCTTGTCGATATCCTCGACAGAGGCAACGCCGGTCTCGACCAGGCCGATGGCCTCGTTGATCATCGGGATCAGGATCTTGTTGACGACGAAGCCCGGAGCCTCAGCGACCTCGACAGGCTCCTTGCCGATCTCCTTGGAGAGGTTGTAGATGAAGTCGAAGGTCTCCTGCGTGGTGTTGGCGCCGCGGATGACCTCAACGAGCTTCATGCTGGGCACGGGGTTGAAGAAGTGCATGCCGATGACGGCGTGCTTGAGGCCGAGACCCATCTCGGTGACAGACAGAGAAGAGGTGTTGGTCGCGAAGACGGCGCTCTCCTTGCACATCTCGTCGAGCTCGCCGAGGAGCTGACGCTTGGTGTCCATGTTCTCCGCCACACACTCGATGACGAGGTCGGCGTCCGCCGCGGCAGACTTCTCCTCGACGAGGATGTTGTTCAGGATGGCGTCCTTGGCCTCTTCGGTCATCTTGCCCTTCTCGACGCGCTTCTGCAGGGAAGCGGCGAGCTTATCCTTGTGGCGCTGAGCGGAAGCGACGCTGGAAGCGTACATCAGAGCGGTGTGGCCCTTGGCCGCGAAGACCTGAGCGATGCCGCTGCCCATGGTGCCGGCGCCGAAAACTGCAACTTTCATTGTGTGTATCCTCCTACAATATAAATAGATAATTCTATGGAATCACTTGTTGATAAAGGGCTCGTGCTTGCGCTTTTCGAGGAAGGCGCCCATGCCCTCCTGCTGGTCGGCGCTCTGGAAGCAGGAGCCGAAGGCCTTCTCCTCGATCACGACGGCGCGGTCAATATCGACCTGAAGACCGTCGTTGATGGCCTGCTTGGACGCGCGCACCGCGATGGGCGCGTTGCCAGCGATCTGGCCGGCGAGCTTTTCCGCCGCGGCGTAGAGGTCAGAAAGCGGATAGACCGCGTTGACAAGGCCGATGCGGTAGGCCTCGTCCGCCTTGATGTTGCGGGCGGTGTAGATCATCTGCTTGGCCATGCCGGGGCCGACGAGGCGGGCAAGGCGCTGTGTGCCGCCAAAGCCCGGCGTGATGCCAAGGCCTGTCTCGGGCTGGCCGAAGACGGCGGTATCGGAGCAGATGCGGAAATCGCAGCTCATCGCGAGCTCACAGCCGCCGCCGAGGGCATAGCCGCCCACCGCCGCGATCGTCGGGATGGGGAACGCTTCGAGCTTGCGCATGACGTCGTTGCCCTGCTTGCCGAAGGCCTCGGCCTCCTCCTTGCTGAGCTCCTTCATCTGCGCGATGTCCGCGCCGGCGACAAAGGACTTCTCGCCCGCGCCGCGGACGATCAGGCAGCGGATCTCGCTTAAGTCCACCGCGTCGAGCGCGGCATCGAGATCGGCGAGCACCTGAGAATTGAGCGCGTTGAGCGCCTTTTCGCGGTCAATGATGAGATAGGCAATGTTGCCCTTGGGTTCATATTTGACAAAAGACATCGTGTGTCTCCTCCTGTCTTCTTCAACTGTCCCCTATTATATGGGCGGCAAGGCATATTTGCAAGAGAAAAATCACTTTTTTCAAAAAAGTTTCACACTTTTCCGGTGTCATTGCAAGAAACGTTGCATTTTTAATGATCTTTTCTCCCAATGCAGCAACTCTTGTATAAAATTTTTAAAATGACTTGTCTCTTGCACCAATTTTCGATATGATAGACTTTAATTATAGGAAAACGAGGTTCATTCTATGCGAATGCGCAAAAAGAAAAACCTGCTTCCCCGCATGGAGCGGTGCGGGGCGTATCAGATCAAGGACCCCTACGAGCGCAAGGGCCGCTGGCACGACTTGATGCCCGAGGCGAAGGAGATCCGCGTGGAGCTCGGCTGCGGCAAGGGCCGCTTCACCGTCGAGACGGCCGCGGCGGAGCCCGACGTGCTGCTCATCGCGGTCGAAAAGGTGCCCGACGCGATGGTCGTCGCGATGGAGCGCGCGGCGAAGGCAGAGCTGCACAACGTCTTCTTCATCGACATCGACGCCAACCAGCTCCCCGAGATTTTTGATCAAGGCGAGGTCGACCGCATCTATGTCAACTTCTGCGACCCGTGGCCTCCCAAGCGGCAGGCCAAGCGCCGGCTGACGCACGGCAATTTCTTGAAGCTCTACCGCAAGGTGCTCAAGGACAACGGCCAAATTCATTTCAAGACCGACAACGACCCGCTGTTTGAGTGGTCAATCGAGGAGATCCCGCAGTTTGGCTTCGAACTCTCTGAGGTCACACGCGATCTGCACGCGAACGGACAGCGCGGCGTGATGACCGACTACGAGGCCAAATTCTATGCCGAGGGCAAGAACATCAACCGCTGCGTCGCCACGATGCAGCCGTGGGAAGAGCCCGAGGAAGAGGATACGCCCGAAGAGGCGGACGAAACGGCTGAATAAGATAAAAGGAAGGTTGACTTTGTCAGCCTTCCTTTTTGCTTTCTTCCAGATACGGCGAATACATCATCACCGCGTCGTTCACGGCGACAGGCGTCTCCGCGAGCAGCTTGCCCTGCAAATCAAACGTCTGCCGGTAGAGCTCGTTGTGGCGGATGTAGCCGCCCCAGTACTGCGCGCGCATCTCGTGGCTGCGCTCGACGACCGCATAGCGCTCGGTCGGCTCGGCGCTCACGCGCCACTCGCCCTCAAGGTCTGTTTTGCCGACGCGGACGCGCATCTGATAGGTGTCCTGTGTGTCGTTGCGGATCATCAGGTCAAGATAGGGGTAAAAGCAGGTCGCACCGCTGCCGAAGGGCTGCGTGCGGTTCGCGTCGGGAAAGACGTCGTAGCCGTGGCGGTGGCGCTCGACGACCGTGAGCGGCGTGTGCAGCGTCATCCAATAGATGAGGTTTGAGAGCTGGCAGAGCCCGCCGCCCGTCGCGGCCCGCCGTTGCGCAGGATCATACCGGGCAGATACCCCTTCCCCGCCGTCGGCTTTCCGATGAGATACCAGTAGCTCATCGTTTCACCGGGGCGCAGCAAAAGCCCGTCGAGCCGCGCACAGGCGAGGCGGAGATTCGTCACCTTGTTGCGCTGGAGCTGCATGTCGACGTCCTTGAGCTTTCGCATGAGCGGCGTATGGTGGGAAAACGCCTGATATGCTAAGTCTTCCCCGCTGCGCTCGCGCGCAAAATGCTTCCGCATCGAAAGCCATCTGAGTTTTCGCTGCGCGCTAAAATACGCGCCGCCGAGCTTCAGCCGCAAATTAGAGCGTTTTTTCGGTTCGCGGACGGTCATATGCTTCCCTCCCCTGTTTTTCTGCTTTTATAGACGCAAAACGGCGGGAAAAAGTTCCAACATTTTCTTATTTCAGGCTCATCACGTAGATTTGACACGGGTTCCACTCGTCCCAGAGCGTCGAGAATACCTCAAACTCGCCAAAACCGAGGGTGAGATAGAAGCGGTTCGTCGCGTCGTACTCAGGGTACTTCCCCATCTGCACGGTCTTGACCTGCAAAAACGAGTAGCCAAGCTCCTTCGCCCGCTGCTTCGCTGCGGCAAAGATCATCTTGCCGACGCCGCGGCGGTGGTATTCTTTCAGCACGCCCATGACATAGAGTTCCGCCGTATCCCTCCCCGTTTCGGCAAGGTAAAGGAAGCCGACGGCATTCTCGCCGTCGAACGCGGCGAAAAACGGCTGCTTAACACTCTTTTCGATGTATTCCTCTCGCGCCTCTGGAATGCCAAACCAGTCGGGCAGCGCCTCTAAAATCAAGCGCGCGATGCACTGCTTCTCCTCTGCCGCTGTGATCTCTCTAACTTCCATACATTTCTCTCTTTCATTTTGCAAAGAAGCGGTATGGCATTGCCATACCGCTTTTTGATGTACGTTACCGCTGGCCCTTGTCGTAAGGGATGCCCTCGGCCTTGGGAGCGCGGGAGCTCTTGGACGTGAACGCCAGCACAAGCAGCGTGACGATGTAGGGCAGCATGCGGTAGAGATGGGCGCTGATACCGATCTCGGCGAGCATGTAGACGCCGTCGCCGTTGATGTCGATGCTCGCGTAGCTCGCCGCGATGCACTTGAAGAGGCCGAACAACAGCGAGGAGACCGCGATATTCACGGGCTTCCAGTTGCCGAAGATCATAACGGCCAGTGCGAGGAAGCCGAAGCCCGCAACGTCGCCGTTCGAGGCGCAGTTTGCGGTCGTCAGCGCATAGACGAAGCCGCCCATGCCCGCGAGCGCGCCGGAAATGGTCGTGCCAGCGTAGCGCATCTTGTAGACGTTGATGCCCAGCGAATCCGCCGCCTGGGGATTTTCGCCGCAGGCGCGCAGGCGCAGGCCGAAGCGCGTCTTATAGAGCAGGATCGACAGGATGATGAAAAGCAGGATGCAGACGTAGGTCGCAAGGTAGACCTTGTTGACGAACGTCTCGCCGAAAAAGCCGAGGTCGGTGTTCTTGTCGATGCCGAGCGTAGACTTTTTGATCATGAACCAGCTCGCCGCGTCGCCCGTGAGCATCTGCAGCGTATTCTGGTTGGCGATGATGCGGATGAAGAACAGCACGAGTGCGGGAGCCATCAGGTTCAGCGCCGTGCCGCCGATGGTCTGGTCGGCACGCAGGTTGATAGAGGCAAAGCTCAGAAGCAGCGAGAACAGCGCACCGAAGGCCGCCGCGACCAGCATCGTGAGAAGCTCCACGCCCTGCAGTGCGGCCCAGTTGCCGCTCTGCTTGAGGGCGAGGATAGCGTCGCTCGTCTGCAGAATGCGCACAAACCAGACGCCGATGAACGCGCCGAAGACCATGATACCTTCCAGCGCCAGGTTGATGATACCGCTGCGCTCGGCGAACACGCCCGCAAGCGCCACGATCATCAGAGGGACGGCATAAATGAGCGTCTGCTGAATGAGGAATGTCATTTCGCGTCGCCTCCTTTCTCCGTTTCCGCTTGTGCACCGGCTGGTGCGGAAGCTGCC
>OHKK01001044.1_pt1 | contig 11318 bp, 12 predicted proteins | sample 1568811 | NCBI WGS metagenome assembly OHKK01 (sample SAMEA3879568, study PRJEB24766) | human gut metagenome | biome: human-associated habitat; feature: feces | place: USA | collected 1985/1987
TATTTATAAAATTTTAAATAGAGGTGAAGTATGAAAAAGAAAGGTAAATTAATTGTTTTAATTTTGCTATTAGGAGTTTTATTTTATTGTAAAGATGATATTTATAATTATACATATAGTTTAATAAATAGTGGTAGTAGTAGTTCTAATATGGAAGATATTGCTGATTATAATGGTAATAGTTATGTTATTGTTAATGATAATAATCCTTATTTTAAAGAAGAAGAATATACTACTGATAGTTTTGAAAAGTATAGTGAACTTGATTCATTAGGTAGATGTGGTGTTGCTTATGCTAATATAAGTAAAGAGTTAATGCCTACTGAAAAGAGGGGCTCTATTGGTTCTATAAAACCAAGTGGTTGGCATACTGTTAAATATGATCATATAGATGGTAAATATTTGTATAATAGATGTCATTTAATAGGATACCAGTTAACTGGGGAAAATGCTAATGAAAAAAATTTAATTACTTGTACTAGGAGTATGAATACTAAAGGAATGTTACAATTTGAAAATATGGTAACTAAATATATTAAAGATACTGGTAATCATGTTTTATATCGTGTAACACCAGTATTTGAAGGTAATAATCTAGTAGCAACAGGAGTAGAAATGGAAGCATACTCAGTTGAAGATAATGGCAAAGGTATTAAATTTAATGTCTTTGTTTATAATATCGAGGATGGTATTATAATAGATTATAAAACTGGTGATAGTAGACTTGCAAGTTAAATTTAGTATATAGTAATAACTATGAATATGATAGGTCTACTAAAGACTCCAATATAGACTAAGAATTAGGCTAGATTGGACATGAAAATACCTTGGATTTTCATGGAAGGTGATAAATGTTATTGTAAATACTTTGATATTTTGTTATACTATAACTAGATGAGACATATTTTGTAGTAGGTGGTAGAATGGAAAATTTTTATATATGGCTTTTACTGGCAGTAATACTTGGAATAATAGAAATATCTACAACTAATTTAGTTAGTATTTGGTTTGTTATAAGTAGTTTACTTGCTATGGTGAGTTCTTTATTTACTGATAATATATTAATACAAATTGCTATATTTGTCTTAGTAGGAGTATTACTTATGCCTATTAGTAGAAAGTTATATAGTAAAATTAAAATGAATAATAGTAAAACAAATATTGATAGGATAATAGGAATGAAGGGGATTGTAACTGAGGATATTATTAAAGATAATATTGGAGAAGTAAAGGTAGATGGTAAGAAATGGTCAGCTTATTCCGATACTGATATTTCTAAAGGAGAAAATATAAAAGTATTATCTATTAATAGTGTTAAATTAAAAGTAAAGAAATGGGAGGAAAAATAATATGGAATTATTAATTGCTATATTAGTAATTGTGGTAATATTTATAATACCAAATATTAAAGTAGTACCACAGGCTAGAAGTTATGTTATAGAAAGACTTGGTAGTTATTTAACTACATGGAATAATGGTTTACATTTTAAGATACCATTTGTAGATAGGGTATCTAATAAAGTAAGTTTAAAAGAAATAGTAAAGGATTTTGCACCACAACCTGTTATAACTAAAGATAATGTTACTATGCAAATAGATACAGTGGTTTATTTTCAAATAACAGATCCTAAGTTATATACTTATGGTATTGAAGATCCAATTAATGCTATTGAGAATTTAACTGCTACTACACTTAGAAATATTATTGGTGAGTTAGAACTTGACCAAACTTTAACTTCAAGAGATATTATTAATTCTAAGATGAGAAGTATTTTGGATGAAGCTACTGATCCATGGGGAATTAAAGTGAATAGAGTAGAAGTGAAAAATATACTTCCACCTAGAGATATTCAAGAAGCTATGGAGAAGCAAATGCGTGCTGAAAGGGAAAGAAGAGAGAAGATTCTTCAAGCTGAGGGGAAAAGAAATCTAGTATTTTGATAGCAGAAGGTGAAAAAGAATCGGCTATATTAAAGGCAGAAGCTCATAAGGAAGCACAAATTAAGATGGCTGAAGGTGAAGCGGAGGCTTTACTTAAAATGAAACAGGCAGAGGCTGATGGTATTAGATTATTAAAAGAAGCTAAAGCAGACTCATCAGTTCTTACTTTAAAAAGTTATGAAGCACTAGAGAAATTAGCAGATGGTAGTTCTACTAAGATTATTATTCCATCAGATATGAGTGGTATAGCATCTTTTGGAACGGTAATTAATGAAATGATTGATAAGAAGAAATAATCCATGTATATGGATTTTTCTTTTTGAATATTTGTTCGTATTATTTTTTCTTTAAATCTATTGACAATATTTAAAAAAAGTGGTAGTATATATACCGATTTCAAAGGGAGGTTTTATATTATGAAATTAAAGAATATTTTATTTAGTTTAATTATGTTAGTTAGTATGCTATTTATAGGTACTGCTAATGCGGAGACTACTGCTCCAAGTAGTTATGTTATTGATGGTAGTAAATTACATACTATTTATGGATCTAGTTATTTAAGTGGTAGTCAATATATTAATATACAATTTAAGAAGACTACTGATGGTAAGATTATTTACTGTATAGAAAGAAGTAAAGCTCCAATTGGTTCTGGTACTACAGAAAAATATACTTTACAAAAAGAACTTAGTTCAAAAGTTGCTTATGTTATGGAAAATGGTTATCCAAATAAGAGTATATTTGGTAATGCTGATAAGGATTATTATACTACTGGATTAGCTATTTGGTATGTAATTAATCCTAATGATTCGACATTTGAATATTTTAATTTAGCTAATGGTACTTATCGTGGTAATTCTAGTGATATAGTTGTAGAAATGGCTAAACTTGTTAATGGTGCTAATAGTTATTCTTATACTAGTCCTTCTATTAAAATTAATAATAGTAATAGTAATTTATCTTTATCTAGTGATGGTAAATATTATGTAAGTTCTAGTATGGGTGTTAAGACTACTGGTACTGTTGGTAATTATACTGTTAGTTTAAATAATGCACCTGAAGGTACTATTGTTACTGATACAAAGGGAAATGTTAAAACTACTTTTGCTACTAATGAATCTTTCTTAGTTAAGGTTCCTGTAAGTAATGTTAAAAAAATATCTAATGAGTTTGAGGTTAATGTTTCTGCTAAAGGAACTATTAATAAGGCTTATGCTTATACTTCTACTCGTTCTAATGTTCAAAATACTGGTGCTTTATATCCAGAAAATTCTAATGTAAATGATAGTACTACTGTTAAACTTAATGTTGTTACTGTTGTTGAAATTAGTAAAGTTGATGTAACTACTGGTGAAGAATTAGCGGGAGCTCATCTTGAACTTAAAGATGAAAAAGGTAACTTAATTGAAGCTTGGGTATCTACTAATGAATCACATGTTATTGAAGGTCTTGAACCTGGTAAATATACTTTAACTGAGGTAATTGCTCCAGATGGATATGAATTATCTAAAGAGACTGTTACATTTGTAGTTAAAGAAGATGGTACTGTTGATGGTAAGGTTATTATGTATAATACTCCTGAAACTATTGAGGTACCTAGTACAGGAACATTTAAGACTATTACAACATCTTTAATTGGATTACTTATTATAGGACTTGGTTCTGTAATTGTATACAGAAATTATAAAAAGAATGAAGAAAATTAATTTAAAATATCAAATAGCAGCGGGAGTAATACTAGTTATATGTGGTACTCTCGTTTTGCTTTCTGATTATATTAAAGATAAAAGGGATGTTGTATTTAGTGAAATGAATTTGGCATTATCTTCAATGAATATGGATGATAGTTTTAATAATCAAGATGAAAATATTGATAATGTAGAAGAAAATAAAGGGGAAAATCCTAATTATACTTATGAAGAATATTTAGGTATTATTGATATTAGTAAGATTAATTTATATAAGGGATTTTATAATAAAGATTCTAATCTTAATAATGTTAAGTTTAATTTATATGTTTTACCGGAATCTAATTATCCTGATATTAAAGGTGGTAATCTTATTATAGCGGGTCATTCTGGTAATTATAATAATAGTTATTTTGCTAATTTATATATGTTAGAAGTTAATGATGATATTGTTATTCACTATAATAATAAAAAATATGTATATAAAATTGATAAGATATATAATGAAAAAAAGACTGGTAGAGTTAGAATTCTTAGAAATAAGAATAATACTACGCTTACACTTATTACTTGTACAAAGGATGATAATTATCATCAAACGGTATATATTGCATATTTAACTAGTGTTGAATAAAATTTAAGGAAAGGGGTGAAAATGATGTCTTATTTGTCAATTGTAGAGAAATTTAAAATATTATTTGATATGATATTGGATGTTAAATTTATATTTATTTTTCTTGGAGTTTTGGTTATTGCTACATTTTTATATTTGATTAAAAAGATTGATAATAGGAAATATATTATGATTATTACTTTATCTTTGTTATTAATACTTGGTATTGATATTGTAATTAATTATAAAGAGTTAGCAGAAGTATTTGATAATTTTATGACTATATTTTTTAGTAATATTTATTTTCCATCTGTGTATGTTTATGTTGGTACATTACTTATTGTGGCTATTGCTTTTATTACTAGTATGTTTAATAAGATGCTTAATAAAATATATAAGATTATTAATGGTATTACTTTTGTTATGAATAATATATTACTCGTTATTATTCTTAATATTATTGCTAAGAATAAGATTGATGTTTTTACTCCTAATGAATTATATACTAACATTAATTTAGTAGCAGTATTAGAAATTAGTATTGGTTTGTTTGTTTTATGGGTATTATCTTTAATTGTTGTTTATACTACTTCAGTTATTTGTGATAGAATTGGTAATAAGAGAAGAGAACTTGTTACTTGTGATATAAATTCTGATGTAGAAGGAATTGATATTACTAAAGATACCTCTAGTTATAATAATGTTTTAACACCAGTTGAAGCGGTATCTGAAGTAAAAGAACCTTCTATAGTAACTTATGAAATAGAAAGTAATAATGTAGAACCTGAGGTTATTGAAGAAGTAAGTAATGTTGATACTAATGTAGGTACTGATGATGTTAAAGAAAATAATAGTAATGTTGTTACTTTTGATGATATTTTAAATGGACGTATACCTGTTAATTATTATGAAAATGTATTAAGTGTTGATGAACATGATATTGTTAATCCACAAGAAGTATTTGAAAATAAGTACAAAGAATATAAAGAAAAAAGTAATATTGAATCATTTCAAGATATAGTAAACGATGCTAATGAGGATAAAGTTGTTATTATTAAGAATAATAAGGTTAAAGATAATTTAAGAATTAATACTGTTACTTTAGATTCGTTAGAGGATAAAAATGATATTGTTGATACTATGGTTACCTCAGAATCTTCTGGTAATGAGAATATAAGTGAAGTAACTAATGAATTAGATAATACTGGCAAAATAGATGTTGTTACTTCTAATGAAGAAATTAGGAAAGATAGTTATTCACTAGATGATTATAAGAAGTTTATTGCTATGCTTGGTGAGTTAAAAGATTTTACAAATAGTAATAATATTAGTATTGATGATGCTGTTACTATTAGTTTAATTAATAATTATAGTATTGATGATTGTTTAAAGTTTAAAGAAATATTAGAGAGCAATTTGAATTAATTGTTCTTTTTTTTGTCAAATTGAATGACAAATACCTTGATAGAGATGTTATTTTATAGTATAATTGATATGGAATTGATAGAGAGAGTGATATAAATGACAGCAAAATATGATGAGAGTTCAATTAAGATACTAGAAGGATTAGAAGCCGTTAGAAAGAGACCTGGTATGTATATTGGTTCTACTGATAAAAGAGGATTACATCATTTAGTATGGGAAATAGTAGATAATTCTATTGATGAAGCATTAAATGGTTATGGTAATCATTTAAAGATAGTTCTTCATAAGGATGGTAGTGTTAGTGTAACTGATAAAGGTAGAGGACTTCCTGTTGGTATGCATTCATCAGGTAAGAGTACGCCTGAGGTTATTTATACTGTACTTCATGCTGGTGGTAAATTTAGTGAAGGTGGTTATAAAGTATCTGGAGGTTTACATGGTGTTGGTGGATCAGTTGTTAATGCTTTAAGTTCGGTTATGGAGGTAGTAACTAGAAGAGATGGCGGAGAATATTATATTAAGTTTGAAGATGGTGGTAAGGTAGCAGTTCCTCTTAAGAAAGTAGGTACTACTAATAGGACGGGAACTACTGTTAAATTTAAACCTGATCCTACTATATTTTCGACAACAACATTTAGTTTTTCTACTATATGTGAGAGAATGCAAGAGAGTGCTTTTTTAATTAGTGGTCTGACTATAGAAGTAGTAGATGAGATAGAAGGTAGAAGTGAAAAATATCATTATGAAAATGGACTAGAAGCCTTCTGTGAATATTTGAATGAAAATAAAGGTGTACTTCATAAACCATTATGTTTTAGTGCTAGTAAAGACAAAGTAAATGTATCAATAGCTATGCAATATACTGATAGTTATGCTGAGAATATTGTTTCATTTGTTAATGATGTTAAAACTAGTGATGGTGGTACTCATGAAGTAGGATTTAAGACTGCTATTACGAAAGTTCTTAATGATTATGCTAAGACTAATGGATACTTAAAGAAAGATAAAAGTTTTGATGGTTCTGATGTTAGAGAGGGACTTACCGCTATTATATCTGTTCAAATACCAGAAGATTTATTACAATTTGAGGGTCAGACTAAAGCTAAACTTGGTACTCCTGTTGCTAGAACAATAGTAGAAGCAATAGTTACTGAAAAGTTAAAATTCTTTTTAGAAGAGAATAAAGCTGTAGCTACGAAGATTGTTGGTAAAGCTTTAAAAGGAAAAGAAGCTAGAGAAGCTGCTAGAAAGGCAAGAGAAGAAACTAGAAAAGGTAAAGATAATAAAAAGACTGAAAGATTATTATCTGGTAAATTAACGCCTGCTCAAAGTAAGAAGGCTATGGAAAAAGAGTTATTTATTGTAGAGGGTGATTCTGCTGGTGGTAGTGCTAAACAGGGTAGAGATAGAAAGACACAGGCTATTCTTCCACTTAGAGGTAAGGTATTGAATACTGAGAAGACAAGGATGGAAGAAATTTTTAAGAATGAAGAAATTAATACTTTGATTTATACAATTGGTGCTGGAGTAGGAACGGATTTTGATGTTAAAGATATTAATTATGGTAAGGTTATTATTATGACCGATGCTGATGATGATGGTGCTCATATTCAGTGTTTACTTTTAACTTTCTTCTATAGATATATGAAACCTTTAATTGAAGAGGGTCATTTATATATAGCAATGCCTCCTTTATATAAGGTTAGTTATGGTAATAAACATGTATATGCTTGGAGTAATGAAGAGTTAAAAGATGAAACTAGTGGTAGAGTAAACTATAAAGTTCAAAGATATAAAGGACTTGGTGAAATGAATGCTAATCAGTTATGGGAAACTACTATGGATCCTAAAGAAAGAAAACTAATAAAAGTAAATATATCTGATGCTGCTCTTGCTGAAAAGAGAGTATCTGTACTTATGGGTGATGCTGTAGAACCTAGAAAGAATTGGATTGAAGAGAATGTAATTTTTTCATTAGAAGATGACTATAAAATTGCATAGGAGGTAGTATGAAGAAAAGATTATTAGGAGCTTTTATTGTTTTATTTATATTAATAACTTCTTTATTACTGGGAAATACTGTTTTTAGTATTACTATGACAGTCGTTTCTTTACTAGGTTTAAGAGAATTAATAGATATTAAATATAAAAAGAGAAAGATTGATTTGATAAAGATAATTAGTTATTTATTAATGATATTCTTTATGATAAATAATTTAGTGTTGAAATTAGATAATAAGGTAGTAATATGTATAAGTTTAATATCTTTGATATTACCTATTATCTTCTATGACGATAAGGATAGATATAATATAAATGATAGTTTATATTTATTTGGGATAATATATTTTATAGGATATGCTTTCTTAAATATAATAGATATGATGGGTAGTGATATATTTAAGGGTATATATATATTTGTAATAGCTTTTATTACTGATACGTATGCTTATATTAGTGGAATGTTAATTGGTAAACATAGATTTACTGATATATCTCCTAAAAAGACAATAGAAGGATGTTTAATAGGAGGAATTATGGGTTGTTTTATTGGTACAATGTTTTATTACTCTTTAGTAGGAGATTTGTCTATTATTAAGACTATTATTATGTCTTTGGTATTAGTATTTTTAAGTGAAAGTGGAGACTTAGTATTTAGTTCTATAAAGAGATATTTTGATAAGAAAGATTATTCTAATATTATACCAGGACATGGTGGTATATTAGATAGATTTGATAGTGTGATATTTGTATCACTTGGTATGTTAATAATGCTTAATATATTGTAAAGGAGGAAAATAAATGGCAATATTATGGTTTATATTAATATTAGGGGGAATTGTATTGGTTCATGAATTTGGACATTTTATCTTTTCTAAATTATTTGGTGTATATGTATATGAGTTCTCTATAGGTATGGGACCAAAGTTATTACATCATAAGAAGAAAGGTGGAGAGACTGAATATTGTATTAGGGCAATACCAATAGGAGGATTTGTTTCATTAGCGGGAGAAGATGCTGACGATAATACTAAAATAGATAAAAAGAGAATGCTATATACTAAGCCAGTATGGCAAAGATTTATTATTATGATAGCGGGAGTAAGTTTTAACTTTATTTTTGCTTTTGTATTATTATTTGTGATGGCTTTAATATATGGTAGTATTTCTACTAAACCAATTATAGCTAATGTTAGTCCTGAATATCCTGCTTATACTGCTGGTATTAGAGAAGGAGATAAGATATTATCAGTAGATGGTAATAGGGTATCTAGTTGGAGTGAAGTACAATTATATATTGCTTCTTCTAAAGGTAATGATATTTCTTTTGTACTAAAAGATAAAGATGGTAATAAGAGAACTGTAATAGTAAAACCTAATACGATAGAGGATAAAGATGGTAATAAGAGTTATGTTGTTGGTATAGGAATTGATAATACTGTTAGAAGAGGATTTGTTAGTTCTATTACTTATGCAGGAGAGGCTACTGTTAGTTTATATAAATTAATGCTTACTACTATTAAACAATTATTTACTGGTGGTGTATCTGCTAAAGATTTATCTGGTCCAGTTGGTATTTATTTGATAGTGGATTCACAGGCTAAACAAGGATTTCAAAATATTATGTATTTGACTGCTTACTTATCTATGAATGTAGGAGTTATTAACTTACTTCCATTCCCTGCTTTTGATGGTGGTAGAGTATTATTCTTAATTATTGAAAAGATAAGAAGAAAACCTGTGCCTGCTAAGACAGAGGCTATGGTAAATAGTATAGGCTTTATGCTACTTATGCTTCTTATGGTATATGTAACTTTTAATGATATATTAAGATTATTCTAAAAATATAGAACTAGTTAAAACTAGTTCTTTTAATATCCTATGAAGCCTTAGGTCTTCATAGGTAATAGAGAGCCTTAAATAATTAAGTCTCTCTATTAATCATTTAGTTTAGGTAATTGACAAAGTTAAATAAAAATAATATAATTTCTTTAAGATGGAGGATAAATATGGATACAATAAAAGCAATAGAGGATAGAAGAAGTATTAGAAAATATAAAGATGTTAAAGTAAGTAAAGAACAAATATTAGATATATTAAATGCTGGTAGGTTAGCACCATCTGCTAAAAATAGACAACCTTGGTATTTTGTTAAAGTTAGTACTGAGATGAAAAATGAGATAGCAGATTTAATGATTAAATATGCTCAGAATAAAAATAAAGATGGTCGATTATATAGTGTTAGTTTTACTGCTAATGTAATAAAAGAAGCACCTGTACTTATATTGATATTAAAAAATAAAGATGATGAGTGGGATAGATATGATATTTTATCAGTAGGAGCTGCTATAGAGAATATGTGTCTTAGAAGTACTGAATTAAATCTTGGTACTCTTTGGATAGGAGATACTGATTTTGTAGAAAATGAAATTTTAGATATGACAAAGCATAATGATATGGAGTTAGTTAGTTCACTTGTTATTGGTTATCCTAATCAAGAACCTAAGATGAGACCAAGAAAAGATTTAGAAGAAATAGTAGAATATTATGAATAAAAGACTTCGAGTGAAGTCTTTTATTTGGTGTATTTACCTTGGTAAGTATCTCTTTTTTTCATTTCTTTATCAATATCATTAAGTAAACAGAATTTTTTTAATAACCAAGTAGGTTCTATTAGAGAATCTTTATCAGGGTCAGAGGTAATTCGATGAATAACTATTTCTTCTCTTAATAATTCTAATTGTTTGATTACGATATCAATATACTCTTCTTTAGTAAGAATATGAAAGTGTTCTTTATTATATAAAGTTTCAATAGGAGTATCTTTACATATATTTAACATATGTATTTTAATACCTTGAATATCAAGATTATTTAAGTGCTTAACTGTATCTAACATCATTTCTTCAGTTTCATAAGGTAGGCCATTAATTATATGTACAACTACATTAATATTTCTATCTCTTAATTTTTTGACCATATCATCAAATTCTTTTAAAGTATGACCACGATTAATTAATTTAGAAGTACTTTCATGAATAGTTTGAAGGCCTAATTCTATTACTAAGAAAGTTCTTTTATTTAGTTCTTCTAAGTAATCTAGTGTTTCCTTGGTTATAGCATCACATCTAGTAGCAATAAATAAACCTATAACATTATCTATCTTTAATACTTCTTCATACTTTTCTTTTAATACATTAAGAGGGGCATAAGTATTAGTTCGAGCTTGGAAATAAGCGATATATTTATTACTAAACCATTTCTTTTCTATTACTTCTCTTACTTCATTAAATTGGGTTGTTAAATCTTTGTTAGGATTACCTCCGTGTTCACCTGAACCACTTTTAGAACAATATATACAACCACCATAGCCTTTAGTACCATCGATGTTAGGACAAGTAAAATTACCATTTAAACTTATTTTTATTACTTTATCATTAAATTTGTTTTTTAGATAGTAATTAAGTGTATGATATCTTTTATTATCTAATGTATATTTAAACATAATAAATCACCTCTTTATATTGTATCATATAATATAAAAAATACATAATAATAATGGTGATTATATGTCAAATATTAAAAAATATAATTTATTTATTCCGCTTTTTTATAATTTTATAGAAAATGGTTATACTGATAAAACCAAC
>OHKK01001054.1_pt1 | contig 11274 bp, 9 predicted proteins | sample 1568811 | NCBI WGS metagenome assembly OHKK01 (sample SAMEA3879568, study PRJEB24766) | human gut metagenome | biome: human-associated habitat; feature: feces | place: USA | collected 1985/1987
TAATCTAATACTATGAAAAACACATTTATATAACACGGCGGCAACCTAAAATCCACGACCTACGCCAACGGCGATTCCGTCAGCTATACCTATGACCGGTTTGACAGATTGGTCAGGAAGTCGTATAATAGCGGTAGTTACGTTGCCTATGCCTACAACGCAGAAGGCTCTCTTGCGCGCTTGAGCTACGGCGATTCGACGGGTGAGCTTGCGAGTTACCGCTTCGAGTACGATTCCCTTGGCCGCCTGATCCGCAGCGCGGAGCTGGACGCCGACGGCGGCACGGTGCAGCGCACGGAGCACATCTACGACGGCTATAACCGCCTGTCGCGGCAGTCGTGGACGCTCGGCGGCAAGACCTACACGGAATATTATTCCTACGACGATGCCACCGACGGCAGCATGACCTCCTTCCGAACAACGGCGGCGCAGACGCTGCATTTCACCTATGATGCGCTGCGGCGGCTGCAAAAGACCACCGTCACGGACGGCAGCGGCACGTTGTTCACCGTCGCGAGGTCTTATTACACGACCGGCGGAAAGGCCACCACCCGGACGGAGTATTTTAACTACCGTATGCCGAACGGCAGCCTGATCGCGGGCGACCGCTACGTCTATGACGCGCTTGGCAACATCACGGAGCTTCAGGAAGCCGAACTGGCCTCCGGCAGCTCGGCGCGCCGCACAAAGGTTCGCTATACCTATGACGGGCAGAACCAGCTCAGGACGGAGACGCGCTATACGTACAGCAGCAATACCGATACGACCGGTACGTCTGTCACGTATACATATAACTACGACACAGCCGGGAACCTCCAAAGCGTGCAGAAAAACGGCGCGACCGTTCAGACCTACACCTATGGCGACTCCCAGTGGCGCGACCTGCTGACCAAGGTCGGCGGCACGACGATCTCCTACGACGCAAGCGGCAACCCCAAAAACTGGTATAACGGGACGACCTACACCGGCCTGACGTGGAAAAACGGGCGGCAGCTCGCGCAGATCACGACCGGCGGCAGGACGTCGGCCTACCGATACGACGCCGACGGCATTCGCACCTATAAAAAGGTGGGCAGCGTCGCGCACGAGTACCGCACGCTGAACGGCAAGGTCGTTTATGAGAAGATCGGCAGCGGCAGCACGGCTAAGATCATGATCTTCTCCTACGATGCACAAGGCCGCCCCTTTGCAGTCAAGTATTCCACCAATAATGGCGGCAGTTACATAACATACTTCTATGCGCTGAACCAGCAGGGCGACGTGGTTAAGATTTTCCGCTCCCTGCCGTCGAGGGACTCCAACGGGAATCTCAATGGCCTGACGGAAGCAGTCTACGCTACTTATACCTACGACGCATGGGGCAATATTCTCTCGCAATCCGGCAGCATGGCCAGCACCAACCCTCTGCGTTATCGCGGCTACTACTACGATTCCGAAACCGGCTTCTATTATTTGCAGTCCCGTTACTACGACCCCGCAACCAGACGGTTTATCAATGCGGATGTCTACAGCAGTACCGATTCCAGCGACGCTGTTTCCTGCAATATGTTCGCGTATTGTGGGAATAACCCCACAAGTCGCAGCGATGAAACCGGCGATTTTTGGAACTTTATTGTTGGCGCCGTTGTCGGTGCTGTTGTAAACGCCGTTTCAACTGCGGTAGATGCTGTAAAAGAAGGCGGATTAGACGCACTTTCAGATGGAAAAACATGGGCGAAGATTGGCGTCTCAGCAGCTGGTGGTTTAGTAAGCGGTGCACTCGCTGCTTCAGGCGTTGGGTTGGGCGCATCAATTCTTGGAAATACTGCAATTTCAATGGCTCAAAATGCCGCGAATCAAGCAATAGATAACGGGGGACTTAAAAGCTTTGATGTTGGCGACATGGTTATTGACGGATTCATAGGCGGTATTTCGGCAATCCCCGGAGGAAAGGGAATGAAAAATACAGTAAAACTTGATACATTGAATAAGAGACTAACTAAAAAGTTATTTTCAGGTTCGGCGCAAGTTGCTAAACAAGGAATAAAATACTATTATTCACAAACTAAAACTTTATATAAAGAGTATCTGATAAAGCCAATTTTGAAGTCTGCGGCTACCGCAAAAATTCTTTCATCCATAACTTAATCGTGAGAGGGCTATTTATGCACATATTTCCATTTGTTGCCTTTTCAGTGCTCTTTTTTGTATTTTACTGCCTTAATTACTGCGTGTTCTCGGTTGTCTTACAGGACGATGTGGAGTTCTGCAAGGGGAAGAAACGCGTAAAAAACCGAAAGAAACAGAAAGGATTCTGGAAAAAGTTTTTGTTTTTGGACATCAGAAAAGAAGTGATTTTGTGGCATTATCTGCTGTTTTGGGTGAATCTGGGCGCATTTGTAACGGCCTATGCGGCAATGCTCGCCTTTTTCATACATGAGAGCACAATTGTCACGAGCGTATTCTTGACTGCGTGCGCCGTTGTATTCCTGACGCTCGGAGTAGCGTGTTATATAAGATGGCCACTCTATGCCGGAAACATGGTCAGAAATCGGGAAAAATACAAGAGAAAAAGGAAATGACACGTGCTATGAAAGTCAGCGCAAAGAAATGGGCCGGCGCAATTGCCGAAGAGGGGCTGTCAAGCATTACATCTGGTGTTGGCCGTTTCACTGTTAGAGTGATTAAAAGGATGGTTACAAGCATAAAATGAAGAAAAAATTCAAGCCGGATAACCAGATACGATTTTATGCTCGCCCGGGTTGGTATATCCTTTTCATTTCCGATATATGTTTGGCCATATGGGCGGCTCATGGATGCGCAACTGAGGGAGCGTGGCTCGAGGCCGTTATCAGTGCATTCTTCATTCTACTCGGCGTTTGGGGGCTATGGCAAGGCTATCGTGAGTTTTGGGAGCTTTTCTGGGCATCTATTACGATCAGTGAAACGGAGATCGTTTGGAGTTGTCCTCTGCGTCCGACCCATGTGATACAAGTTGACGACTGCATAATCGGCATGGAAAATGAAATTTCGTGATGTAACATGACATACCCGCATATTTACTTCTCGAAGCAGCCATACCCGAGAGAGTTCTCCAACAAAATTCAAAAGATTCCCAATTCGGATAACTTTATTAAGTTCCGGTATCGCGCAGATCTGGCAGATTATCTGGTAGAGCATCTGCCAAAGCAAAAGACGTTTCAGGTTGCTTATTATCGGTAGTGTGAAAAACGGGAGGCGAAAAAGAGACAGCGGAAAAAGAGAAAGTGATTTTGCACACGCCGATTGCAGTGCGATGCTTGCCGGCAAACCGGCATAATCTGCCCCATACTTGATTAACTGCAATATCGTGGCATAAAAAGTTGCTCCCGCGCCGGGTGTGGAGGCGAGGCAGTGCGGCGGATCGCGGCATTTCCGCCGTACCCCTTCCGCACCCGGTTTTCCCAAAGAATAGTCAAAAGGCCAAGGGCTAGCGCCAGCGAACCCCTATTCCGTGCTAGACTGCCTTTGATGCTGCACCATTGCGTTAAATCGTTAAATCGTTAGCACGTAAAAGTGGCGGCCTCTTTGACGATTGTTGCAGTCTCCAACAATCAACACGCTAAAGCGCTTGCGTGTTGAAGCGCCGACGGCTTTTGTGCGGACAGCTTGCGGCTTCCCCAAGCGACACAGTGCCGTCCCCCGACAGCCAAACACTAGGCTGCTTATGCCAACAAATCAGCACGCTAAATCGCTAAATCATTAAAGATTTGAAGCGGCATTACGATTCCGACAAGGCCGTCCGGCGAGATCATGTCCGTGGACGAGGTCGAGCCGATTGAGGCTGAGGCGGCGGATGAGAACGCTGTCGCGCCGCGAGGCACGCACTTGGCCTCCACGCAGACGGTCACGCACGAGTACTTGACGCAGAGCGGCAAGGTCATGCGCGAGACGGTCAAAACGGACGGCACGGTCACGTTGGTGCTCGATTTCATCTATGACGAGTCGGGCAAGCCGTTCGCCATGATCGACCAACTGGGTGCATCGCCGAAAACGTATTATTACGTCCTGAACCTCCAAGGCGACGTGGTCAAGCTTGTGACGGAATCCGGTGCAGTAGCTGCATCGTATGAGTATGATGCTTGGGGCGATATCCTTTCAAGCTCCGGCTCCAAGGCAGAAATCAACCCTCTGCGCTACCGTGGGTACTACTACGACACCGAGACAGGGTTCTATTACCTTCAATCCCGTTATTACGACCCGGTAACACATCGGTTCATCAACGCTGACGCTCCGGAGTACAGTGAAATTGCCGCAGACAGCCTGGACGACACCAATCTGTTCGCTTATTGCAGCAATAATCCGGTAATGCGCACCGACGAAAACGGTGAGCTTTGGGGGTGGATAAAAAAGGCTGCCGCCGTTGTTGCTGTCACAGCAGCTGTTGTTACGGCAACTGTCGTTACTTGCGTTACTTGCGGTGCTGGTTCTGTTGCAGGTGTTGCGATGATAAGCGCAACTGTAACAATGGCGGCAAGAGCTACTGAAGTGGGAATATTGCAGGGAAGAAAAAGTGCGAATGAAAGAAAAAGTAACGGCAAAATTGCAACAGACGTAGTTGAAGCAATTTTTGATAACGGCTCGAAAATCATTGGTTTGACACCTGTTACAAAATCTGCAGGAATAGCGCTGAATCATGGACTAAGTGCAGCGGTAGAAAAAAGCTTCGGAGGAACGCAGACTTTAAGCGCAACCCTAAAATCGACTGGAGGGAAAGTAATGCCCTATGCTTTTGCTGCAGTCGCATGGGTTCGCACAGCTGTTTCTGCGTTTAGCAAAGATCCGGTGGAAAGAGCAAAATCAAGGAGGTATCAACTCAAATGAAAGACGTAATCAAAACATTTGTTCAAATCGTACACATTTTGTCGTTTGGGGGTCTGTTGCTTTGTGGGGCGCTTGGAGTTGTATATGAAATCATTGGACCTGCCAAATATGAACAATTACTGTCTTCGTTTGGTATCTCTAATGGATTTGAACGCACTTGGCTTTGGGCTGTGATGATGTTGATTTTGTTACTCTCTACCCACTTTATTAAAGCAAAATTATTATCTAAATAACAACCGGAAGCTGGAAAGGCGCCGGGCAGGCTGCACTGGAAGGCATGGGCGACGGCGCTCTTACCGGCGCAATCACCGGCGCAATACAAGGCGGCATGAGCGGCTATGCGAACCATCTAAGATATGGCTCATGCTTTGTCGCCGGAACGCTGGTTGCTACAGCGACAGGGTATGTTGCAATTGAGAAAATCAAAGCGGGAGATCTTGTTTGGGCGTGGGATGAAGAAACCGGAGACGTTGCACTCAAGCAGGTCGTCGAAACCTATATCAACGAGACGACCGAGCTGACGCACATTTTCGTGAGCGGCGAGGAAATTGTTGCCACGCCGACGCACCCGTTCTATTGTCCGGTCAAGGGCTGGACGGATGCAGCGCACCTCCGCGCGGGTGACATTCTCGTCCTGGTCAACGGCGAATATGTTGTCGTCGAAAAGGTCCAGCATGAGCTGCTCGAAAGCCCCATCAAGGTCTATAACTTCCAGGTTGCGGATTATCATACCTATTATGTTTCTGACAATGGTGTGTTGGTGCATAATTCGTGTAATCATAATTCTGCATGGAACAAAGAGAGACGCAATTATTGGAAAAACACAGCGAAATCTGCGGTAAAAGGTCAAGACTACGGTGCATATGTGGCAACAGAAAAAACATCTCACGAATGGCATTAGGTAAAGCACCTATTGGTTGGGATGGGTATTCCGTGCAATTGCACCACTGGGATGGAATAGCAAATAGTTTTTACAACTACTCGCCTGTAAGCAGAACTTTACACAGGATAATCCACTATGGGATAAAGTGAAAGGAGGGCAAATGCTATGACCGCAATAGAGAAAATGCTCACCGGTAAAATGGATATGTGTGCATTCATAGATCTTTTAAAATCAGATCAAAATGGTCAGGAGACAATTCGAAATCTTGTTCCACAGAGTGCAATAGCAAATAAAGAACATCCGTTTTGGAAAAATGTCTCTTACGATGTTCTGCAAAAATATGACTTCGATTATTTAAGATTTATCCTCACGCTGTGCCATTTGGATGGAACGCTAGGTGAGAGTCTGAATATCTTTAGCATGATTAAAAGAGCATATTGTTTTTATTCACCGAGCTTAAACTGTACGACATATTATAATGACGCATATAATACGTATCTTGAAGCTGTTGGAGAGTATTACGAAGGTCCCGAAGTTGCATCGCTCCTTGAACAAATTGTCCGTGAGGCACTTTTGCTGTCCCCCAAAAGTAAACGTATCAAGGAAATACGGGAAAATCTTAAAAAGGCATTTCACATCGAGCATTCGAAACGTCCCTACTGGATTCAAGGAGGCGAATGGCCCATGGGAAAGAACTCACCAATGCAGTACATCAGCAGATCGAAAATTCCGGACGGCGTTAAGTATATTTTTCAGGATGTTGACACTGGCGAAATCCGCGAAATCGAGCAATTCTATTGACCTTGTGCGTTCCGTTCCGAAGATGTACCATATTCCCAGAGGGTGCTTATTGCGCCCTTTGGGAGGCATATCCTTCCTTACTATGTTGTAGGGTATGAGATGAGAAGACTGAAATAGGTTGTTGATACCCCTTTCAAAAACACGACCAAGTTGACGCACATTTTCGTGGGCAGCGAGGAAATTGTCTATAGTTTGGTATTCAAACTTTTTAATTCCCCAGCCCTTGGGCTTCGCACAATTAGAGTGTCCACTTTATGGGGTACATTTTAGCGAAAAAGGCAATGATTTAACGAATACCCTAAAAATTCAACGAATACCCATAAATTTAACGCTTGCTTTGGCCAAAGTCACCACAAAAACCGTAAAACGCACAAAACCCCGCCGCAGAATTGCTCTGCAGCGGGGTTCACTTATGCGCTGAAACAGCCGAAATGCCTGATTTCAAACGGTTTTTGGGCATAGAAAAAGTCCACCGTAATTCTATCAAAATTACGGTGGACTTATGGCAAATGACTCTAATTTTGATAGAAACCGTGTAAAGGGGTGCAGCTTCGGTTCGGAGGGGGCAGTTCTCGATTTGAGGGGGGGCATTGATTTTCCTTTTAGGCGGCGCATTTTCCCACTCTGTTACACCTCTTTGAATTTGAAATTAAGACAGATAGCCCTCTCTTGCCTTCACGCCGAAATGGGCCTCCAACTGGTGCATCTGGTCGTCAGTGATGGTATTGACCAGCGGCAGATGGGCGATCTTCATGTAAATCTCTGCCGCCTTTTCGGCGGTCTCGATGAGGCCGAACGTCTCGTCGAGGTCTTTTCCCGTGCCGTAGATGCCATGCTGCGCCCAGACAACAAGCCGGGCGGTGCGCATCTTCTCAGCGGTCGCTTCGCCGATCTCATTGGTGCCGCAGAGCATCCACGGCAGTACATTCACGCCGTCGGGGAACACCACGATGCATTCGGTACACATCTGCCAAAGGGTGCGGGTAAAGGCCTTTTCGTCCAAGCTGTGGACATAGGTCATGGCCAGCAGATTCGCCGGGTGACAGTGCATGACCACACGGTTCTGTGGATCCACCTTCAAACGCTCGGCGTGGCTCATCATGTGTGCCGGAAATTCGGACGTGAATTTTCCGCCGTCCGCAAAGCCCCACAGAAGCTGCGCCGTCTCGCCGCCGTCCGTCAGACGCACGAGGCCGAGATTGATTTCCGGCGCATACTGGACATTCTTGAAATACTTGCCTGTGCCGGTGACGAGGAAGTACTTGCCGTCCAGCTCTGGACAGGAAAAGCCCGTGGGAATCTCCCGCAGAACCGCGCCATCCACATAATCGTTGACCTGCGATTCCTCCAGCAGCAGGCTCACATTTCCGCCGTTGCGCTCGTCCCAGCCGTGGTCGTACATATTCGTCACGGTGCGGATCATCTCCACCATCCACGGGGCTGTCAGAATATTTTTCATGCTCTCGCCTCCAGAACGTTCTTTTCATACACCCGCACCAGCGGCAGCCACGCGCCATCCTCCGGCACGCCGCAGCGGCGGCAGTATTCCGCCCAGATCTCTCCGAAGGGCATGGTCTTCAGTTCCTCCTGCCGTACCAGCAGGTCGGTGAAATCGCCCGAATCCTGCTCGGCGGTCATGTCGGGCGTCAGCAGGGCGTTCAGCAGGGCCTTCTGCACATTGCGGAAGCCCGTGACCCACGCGGCGATGCGGTTGACGGAGGCATCGAAATAGTCCAGCGCCAGATACACCCGGCCGTCCAAGCCGCCGCAGCGGGCGATCTCCTTGCAGAGTTCCTTTGTTTCATCGTCAAACAATACCACATGGTCACTGTCCCAGCGCACCGGGCGGGTGATGTGCAGGGCGATCTCCGGGAAGAAGGTCAGCAGTGCCGGGATTTTGTCGCTGACCACCTCGGTGGGGTGATAGTGGCCGTTGTCCATCAGGGGGATGCACTTATCCCGATTCATGGCGGCATAGCTCAGGGCAAATTCCGCGCTGCCCACGGTGTAGCTCTCCACGCCGATGCCGAACACCTTGCTTTCGATGCAGGGCTTGACCTTGGTAAAGTCAAATGGCTCCGAGAGAATTTCGTCGATGGACTGCTTGTAGCGCATACGCGGCCCGAGGCGGTCAGTGGGGATGTCCTTGAAGCCGTCCCCTGTCCAGATGTTCATGGTACAGGTCTGCCCCAGCGCCTCCGCCAGATACTGCGAAATGCGCACGCAGGCTTTGCCGTGCTCCACCCAAAAGCGGCGGGTCTCCTCGTTGGGGGAACTGAGCGTCAGCGGATCACACTTGCGATGGGAAAAGAACGTCGGGTTGAAGTCCGCGCCGAGGCCGTGCTTTTCGCAGAACTCCACCCACGGGGCGAAGTGCTTGGGCTCCAGCTTGTCCCGATCTACCCACTCGCCGTCGTCAAAGATGGCATAGCTTGCGTGGAGGTTCAGCTTTTTTGTGCCGGGGCACAGCTTGAGCACCTCCTCGATGTCCGCCATCAGCTCCTGCGGAGTCCTCGCGCGGCCGGGATAGCTGCCAGTGGTCTGGATGCCGCCGGTAAGGGGCTTGGTGGGGTCGGTGTCGAAACCGCGCACATCATCGCCCTGCCAGCAGTGCAGGGACAGCGGCACGGTTTTCAGCTTTGTAAGCGCCGCCTCAGTATCCACACCGAGGGCGGCGTATTTTTCTTTTGCTTCCGTATAGCTCATAGGTCTGCCTCCATTTGTGTTTTCAGATTCCCCAGCGCCGTCGCCTCAATGGGCAGGGCAATGACCCGCTTGCCGGTAGCCTTGGAGGTAAGATGGTTGAGAAACTCATTTTTCGCACCGCCGCCCACGATGTACAGCTTGTCGTATTGCTTTCCAGTGTTTCGCTCCAGCTCTGCAAGGGCTTTCGCATAGCTCTCTGCAAGGCTGCGATAGGCGCAGCGGAAATAGTCGCCGATGCTGATGAGCTTTCCGCCGGTCGCCGTGTCAAAGGCGGCCTTCATACTCTTGGGAGCGAGAAATTCCGGCGCGTTGGCGTCGATGAGGGCATCGCAGCGGCTCTCCTTTGCGGCGTTCACGATCTCCGCAAAGCCCAGCCCGCTGCAAAGCTCCCTTTGCAGCTCGTTGACCAGCCACATGCCCATGATGTTCTTCTGATAGCGGTTATAGCCCACACCGCCCTCGTTGGAGTAATTGGCGGCACGGCTGGCGGTATTTGTAATGGGCTTCGGCGTTTTGACGCCCAAGAGCGACCATGTACCGGAGGAAATGTAGGGCTGGCTCCCGTCCATAGGGATACCCTCCACCGCTGAGGCTGTGTCGTGGGTGGCACAGAGGACGCATTTGATTCCTTCATATTCGCCCAGCACCGTCCCCGGCTTTTGGAGTTTGGGGAAGATGGGCGGCAGACCGAGCGCTGAAATGATCTCCGGGTCAAATTCGCCGGTTTCGGCGCTCACCATGCCGGTGGTAGTGGCGTTGGTGTACTCCTTGGCCTTCACGCCGCAGAGCTTCCAGAGGAGATACTCCGGGATCATCAGAAAATCCGTCACGCCCTCCAGCCGCCCCGCCAGCTGATCGGCATAGAGCTGATAAATGCTGTTGAACGGCTGGAACTGGCAGCCGGTTTTGGCGTACAGCTCCGCAAACGGCAGAATTTCGTGAACCTTGGGAATGGCCGCCTCCGTGCGGCTGTCGCGGTAGGCATAGACGGGACGGACTTCTTCCTCGCCGCGCAGCAGCACATAGTCCACGGCCCAGGTATCGACAGACAGGCTGACGATCTCCGGGAACTCGGCCTTCGCCGCCGCGATGCCCGCCTTCACATGGGAAAGCAGCGCATCCACGTCCCAGACGAGATGGCCGTTCTGCTCCTGTACGCCGTTGGGGAAGCGGTAGACCTCTTTTGCTTTGATTTTGCCGTCCTCCCGCCAGCCCACAATGTGCCGCCCGGAGGACGCGCCGATGTCAATGGCAAGGTAATATCGTTTCATTTCCATTCATACCGATGCTGTCCGGCTCCGACGGTCCGGCCCGTTCCGTCCGGCAGGAGGATCTCCGCCGTTGTGTTCGCAGGGATGCCCACGGTCAGCCGATAGCCGTTCTCCGTCCGCTCCCAGCTTGTCGTAACGTTTCCACAAATGCTCCAATAACTAGCCCGTGCGAAGGTGATGTCCCCGCCGGGCTTCGGTGCAATTGTAACATGGTTTTCTCCGGTGATCCGGATGCCGCACATCGTGTTCATCAGCCACTCGCAGACCGCGCCTTTGGAATAGTGGTTCAGCGAGGCGATCCATTTGTCCTTCTGGTTGCCCTCCCAGGCCTCCCAGATCGTCGTTGCGCCGGACTTTGGCATAAAGAGCCAGCCGGGCATTTCCTCGTTTTCCAGCAGACGGTAGGCATAGCTGATATCCAGCCCCGCCAGAACGTCCAGGATCATCGGCGTGGAGAGGAAGCCGGTCCCGAGACGCCAGCCATAGTGGTCCAGCGCGGCAATGAGGCGCTTTCTGGCAAAGGCCTCCTGCTCCGGCGTCAGCAGCCCCATATACAAGGGCCGGACGAGCTTGGCCTGCCGGTCGGTATCCAGCGAGTAGCCGTCCTTCGTAACGAGTTCCTGATAGGCGCGTTTCGTGCCCTCGCTGTATTCCCGGATGCGCGCCAGCTGCGGCGTTTCCGGCTTGCCGAGGATCGAGGCGATCTCCAGCACACGCTTGAGCGTAAAATATGTATAGGCCGTGGATTCCTCCGGGTGCGGAATGAAAAAG
>OHKK01001057.1_pt1 | contig 11251 bp, 6 predicted proteins | sample 1568811 | NCBI WGS metagenome assembly OHKK01 (sample SAMEA3879568, study PRJEB24766) | human gut metagenome | biome: human-associated habitat; feature: feces | place: USA | collected 1985/1987
ACACCCCACTTGTTAGATAGTATATCATACTGTCTAACAAATGGGGTGCTGTTCAAAATCGTCAGTCGGGATTCTTCTTTTAATGAGAGAACGATTGTTCAGGAAATGGTAAGATTAGTGCTTTTTCTTGCGGAAGATCACCAGCCCGGTCAGGGCAGCAGCGCTGCACAGAGCCAGCGCGGCCAGCAGAACCAGCGGGAAAGAATCGGCGGTCTGCGGGATGACAGTGGCCTGCGCCGTGGGTGCTGCCGTTGCCTTGGGGGCAGCGGTAGCCGCAGGTGGGGAAGAAGTGCCGGAAGAATTGCTGCTGTTGGAGGAAGCATCACTCGCGGCAGGAGCAGCCGTCGGCGCGGTGGGCGCTTGCGTGGGCTTCGGCTCTTCGCTCGGCTTGGGCTGCTCCTTGAGCTTCCAGCTGATGCCGAAGGGCGACAGGGAAGAAACCGTCACAACCAGCTTGCCGTCTTTCAGCGCGGGGGTAAGCAGTTCAACCTCGCCGCTGTCCTTCATGTGGCTGATGACGAAATCATACTGTGCAGCCGTCTCGTCGGTAATACCGCTCGGCAAAGTGAAGCTTATCTCAAGGCCGTTCTGCGGGAAATTCTCCGCGGTGGCATCGACCCAGTTTACACCATCCGTGCTGACTTGCAGCTTGACTTCATAGACAACAATATTGTCGGAGGATAGCTTTTTGGAGCTTTCCAGTTTGAGCTTTTCGGTGATTTTTTCGGGGGTATCGTAGCCGACTTTCTTCAAAGCATCGGGAATGTTTTGGACAGAAAGATCATCCGTGAAGACCTTTGTCTCAACCGTGGGCTTCGGCTCTTCGGTCGGCTTCACTTTGAGCGCTGCAGAGGCATCGGTCAGCGCCTTGGCGGCGGCATCGACGTCGTTCTGTGTGGCGTTCTCGTCGGCCAGCACGGCATTGGCATTGGCCAGAGCCGTGGCAAAATCAGCCCACGTTTCGGCAGTATAATCGGTTTCGACCTTGCCGGTGTTGGCATCAATAGCTTTCTGCAGAGCAGTCTTATCAACGACGACAGGCTCCGGCTCGTTGCTGCGGGCGGTCAGCACAAAGTTGTCGATGTACTGGGTCTTGGCCTGATACCAGTTGCTGCTGTACATTCTGGCAAGGTTCTTGGCGTTGTTGGGGATGTTCAGTTCCTGCAGAACGACCTTATCGGTAGCTTTGTCCTTGAGCTGGTAGCTTACCGTACCGGCCTCAAAGTCTGCGTGGACGCGGACAACATAGGTCTTGTTATAGTCTGCCGTGTGGTCTACCCATTTGGGCTCCGACATTTGGGTGCCGCCGACAAGGCTTGCTGCGGCAGGCGTGCGCATGGTGTTGCCGCCATCGGCGGTCTTGACGCACATGGCAAACAGAAGTCGGCCATCACTGTCACGGAACTGGAAGCCGCCCTTGTTGGTGCCGTTCTGGTACTGGAAGTCAAAGCTGAAGTCCACAGCGGTGCGGCTTTGTACCTCTTCATCAAAGTCAGCGTAGCTGGACGCTGCATTGCCGGGGCTAAGGGCAAGGCGGCCATCCGCCACGGTTGCCTTGGTGTTAAAGGCGAGAGCGCCCGCGTTCTCATCAAAGGCTTCGCTGATGAGGGTATCGCTGTAAGCAGCGGGCATGGCGGGCATCGGGACGGCGATTTCAACCGTGTTGACCTTGCCGCTTTCCAGCGTGATGGTCTTTGTGTAGGTGTCGCGGCCCTCAACGGTAACAGTAATGGTGGCCTCACCGGCAGTCAGACCCTTGGTGATGGAGAATACGCCGGAATCGTTGGTGGTCGTCTCAATCGTTTTGCCGCCAACGGTAACGGTGACCTTTGCATTTGCGCAGGCGTTCACGTTGTCGCTGACCGTGCCGCGCAGATAGACGGCATCCTCCGGCATGGAAACCTCAAACAGGCCGATGGTCGGTGCGGTGGCGCTGGCTGCTGTCTGGGTGTACGTGGTGGACAGAGTGGCCTCTGCGCCGGTCTTTTCAAAGACAGGGTAGGCCGTGGCGGCAATGGGAACAATATCGCCGTAGGCGGCAATCAAAGAAGTGTAGTTCAGCTTGCTGCCCTTGCCGTTCAGACCATCGGTCAGTGCGATGCCGTTGGCATCCTTGTCAGCACCGGAAGCCACCAGCCCGGAAGAAGTCTTGGGAATCAGGCCGTTGGCCTCCAGAAGTGCACCGGTGGCAGTGCTGCCGACACGGCTCATGGTGGGGGCAGTGCCCTCAAACGGATCCTCGGTCAGGATAATGGGGTTGGAATCCTTGTTGCAGGCGGGCGTGCCGTAGTAGGCATTGTTCTTGTAGGAGAAGCTGGTGCCGCCGCTGAAGTTGAAGCCGGTTCTCTTGCCGTCATAGAAAATGTTGTTGACGTAAGAGGCAGTACCGCCGCCCCACGGGTCAAAGTTGGATGTGCCGTAGCCATCCTTGCTGCGGTAGAACACGTTGTTGTTGATCTGGAAGTAACCGCCGCCCATCGAGTAATGGATGTAGGAGGAGGTGCAGTCCTGAATCAGATTGTAGCGGATCGTACCGGAGTTGTAGCTCATGCCGCACAGCAGCAGGCCCTCGCCGCAGTCGTGGATGTAGTTGTACTGGATCAGAATGTTGCTGGCGCGCCAGTCGGGGTCGATGGCGTTGGCATCCTGTCCGCCGCCCTTCCAGCGGACGTTGGAAATATCGTTGTACTGCACGGCCACATTGTCGGCAAAGAACAACTCAATGCCGCAGGTGCCGATGTTCACAAGCAGGTTCTTTTCGACCACGGAGTCCTTGACACCGCACAGGTACATGCCGTTGCAGGCGTAGGCAGAAGCGCCCTGATTGATGTAGTTGTTGCGGATGACAATGTTGGTGTGGGGATGCCAGTTGGGGTTGGAGTAGTCAGGCGCACCGCCGCTGCCGTAGCGGTTGGCCCAGCCGGCACCATTGTTCTGATTTTTGCCATTGTTGTACTGCTTGATGGTGATGCCGCAGAACGAGTTATTGACGAACTCGCTGTCCTCGATGGTGATGTTGCTGAAGACAGTCGGCTGACCGTTGATGGACGTATTACCGGTGGGGGCGATAGCCTCGATCAGAATGCCGCCGGTGCGCTTGGAGGCATCATAACCATAGTTGTTGCCAATACCTGGCTCATACTTGCCGGTGTTGCCAATCCAGGATACAATGCCGGAAACGTCATGCACACGGACATCATGGATGTAATAGCCCTGCAGGGTGGGAACATCGCGGCCTGCAATGTGGATGCCGCGATAGTCGCCCAGCTTCGAGCCTTCTTCGTTGTTGCGCTCGGTCACATTGCCGGTGGGGTTGGTTTCACCGGCAACCATCTTGGTGCCTTCCACATTGTTGGAAATATCCAGATCGCAGATTTCCCAATACTGCTGATTGTACAGGTACAGGGCATCCGCAACCTTGCCGTTGGCGGAAATGCGCGGCATATGCTTGGCTTCGTCGCCGTAAGCGCCGATGGTAATATAAGCCGCGGCGCTGCCGCTGCCCTGCGGGGCAAGGGTCTTGCCCGTCCACTCGCCGCCGCGCTCAAACAGGATCTTGTCGCCGGGAATATAGGTGTCCTGATTCACGCGGGCGATGGTTTTCCATGCGGTTTGTTCGGTTTTGCCGTCGTTGCTGTCGTCGCCGTTGGGGCTGACGTAGTAAGTGGCAGCTGTGGTGTGCGGCGCAAAGGGGTCGATGTTGCTGGCAGCCACATCCACAGACTTGATGTACAGCGTGCCGCGATTCCAGCTGTCGGCGTAGAATTTGATTTTCTGCAGATTATCGGTGGCGGTGCGCGCCTTGACGTTGCGCAGCGTCGTCATGCCGTCCACAGATACGCTGAACGTATCGCTCTGTATATCGATGTCCATGCGGACGGTCTGCCATGTGCCGGTGGCCAGCGTTCCGGCATCCGTCACGTTTTTGCCGTTCACATGGGACTGGTACTTGGTGGCGCTGTCATTGGTGAACAGGCTGTAAGCAACCGCGCCGCTGTTGTTGAAGATGTAGGGAATGCTGTACTGGTGGGCATAGCCGTTCTTGTCCAGCTTCATCTCGGCGGTGACGGTGACATAGCGGGTATCGCTCTCGCTGATGTTCAGGCCGTCGTAAATCAGGGCAGTCTCGCCGCCGTCAGAGGTGCGGCTCATCTTGAGTACCTGCCCCATTTCGGCATCGGTGACAAGCTCGGTAGTGCCGGCGCCGTTAGCGTAAGTCCAGCCGTTCAAATCATCGTTCAGGTTGGCAACATTGGCAAAGTCGATAGAAGCGCCCGCTTTGACATCCGGGTCGGCGGGGGCGGCTTTGGCCATTACGGCAGCGGCGGCAGATTCGTCTGCCAGAACGGTGATCTCCTGGGCGGCAGTGGTCTCCGCAGCGGGGGATTCTTCTGCAAGGTCTGCTTCAGGCAGGGGGGTCTCCGTTTCGGAAAGTGCGCCAGCGGGTACTTTCTCGGCGGCGGTTTCAGGCGTGGCCTGTACGGTTTCGGGCGCGGTGCCGTACTCTTCTGCCAGAACCGGAACAGCACCTATATTAGAAAGTGCCATACCGCCCGCCAGCAGAAGCGCGAGCCCGCGCTGCAGGATGCGTTTGTTTCTCATACGTTACTCCTTCTTCGTAGAATTGGTTTGCTAGAGCTACTTACAGGGTAACAGAGAAACAGAATTTGCGAAATGGACAAATCCGACTTTTTCCTTGAACGATTCCGACTTCTTTTGGGGAAAATGGGTCGCTTTTGTTCAAATCCTACTTTTCAGCCCAGTATTCAGCGACGTTGCGCCCGGCTTCCTCGCCCACTTCGTTGTAGGCGGGCTGCAAATAGTGGAAGCGGTCTTTCATCAAGCCTTTGGCGGCAAAGGTCTTGAAGCTGCGGCTGACCATCACAATGTCGTCACAGGCTGCGACCAGCTCCTCCTGCGCCTGCTGGATCGGCACATACAGCTCCGGCTCGTCGCGCTGGTTGCCGATCTGGATCAAAAAACAGGTCTCCAGCCCGGCATCGGTCATAAACTCGTGGATGACGCGGTCGGTGTCCAGCTTATACACGGCTTTTAAGGTGTGCAGGTCGCCGTCGGTGCAGCCCTGGCACCAGACCATCGCGCTGTGGCGGATGGTGTAGCCGCTTTCGGCTAAGAATTTGCGCGCCTTGCGGGCGCGGCGGACGGCATCCTCAAAAAACGGCATGCCGGGCAGCCACTCGGTAATGGAAGAACCGCCCTTGGCGCAGGATACGCCCACGATGGCAACCCCGGTCTTGGCTGTGCAGGCATTGACAAAGGCGGAAACCATGCTGCCCGTTTTCATGCCCGGCTCATTGACGCCGGTGGGGTCGTTCTCGTTCACGCCGAACGGCTCAGCTGCGCGGGGTCGGTCACGGCGCGGTACTCAAACCCCATGCCGGGGGTAACAGCGGGGGCAAGGGCGGCATCCCCGCGCCCGGCCATGTTGCTTTGCCCCATAAAGAAGATAAGATCGACCAACTGTGTGCATTCCATGCGAAATCGCTCCTCTCATCATTGTATAAAAGAGTATAGCAACCGCATTTTTAAATGCCAAGAGACAAATCCGACTTTTTCCTTGAATGTTTCCGACTTCCCGGCAGGAATCCGTAAAAATCCGAATAAAGTCGGATTTGTTCAAGGTTTAAGTCGGATTTGTCCATTTTCAAACCAACAAAAAGCGTGTATCATAAAGACAACGCAAGGGGCACAAGACAAAGCCCCACAATGAAGGAGGAAAATCCAAATGAAAAACAAGCGCATTATGAGCGCGGCGATGGCCGTCCTGATGGCCGGTTCTCTCGCAGCCTGCGGCGGTTCCGCTTCCAGCACTGCTGACAGCACCGCAGCCGAGAGCACTTCCACTGCCGCCTCCACCGAGGCCACTGCCGAAAGCACCGACGAGCCTGTTACCATCCGCATCACCTGGTGGGGCGGTCAGACCCGCCACGACCTGACGCAGCAGGTGCTCGATCTCTACACCAGCGAGCATCCCAACGTCACCTTCGAGGCTGTTCCCTCCGGCTGGGACGGCTACTTTGAGAAGCTGGCCACCGACACTGCCACCGGCGGTATGCCCGACATCGTGCAGATGGACTATATGTACATCTCCACCTACGCACAGAACGGCTCTCTGGCCGACCTGAGCGAGTACATCAACAACGGCACGATTGATGCCTCCGGCATTGACGAGGCCCTGATGAACGCCTCCAACATCGGCGGCAAGACCGTCGGCATCCCCTTGTCCACCTCTTTGGTCGCCTTCACCTACAACCCCTCCGTTCTGGAGGAGGCCGGTGTGGATGTTCCCACCGACGACTGGACCTGGGACGACTTCGCCACCGCCGCCAAGACGGTGAAGGAAAAGACCGGCAAGTACGGTATGTCCACCTCCCCGGTCATCGATACCAACCTGTTCAATTACTGGGTGCGCGGTTACGGCGAGAAGCTGTTCGCCGACGACAACAAGAGCCTGGGTTACGATGACGACAAGATCACCGAGGATTTCTTCACCTACTGGCTCGACCTGATCGATGCCGGTGCTGTGCCCAACCCCGATGAGTACGAGCAGATTGCTACCCTGGGCAACGACGCGAACCCCGTCATCACCAACGATGCAGCCTTCCACCAGAGCTGGAACAACTTCACCACCATCGGTGCCAACGCTGGCAACGATACCCTGAAGCTGGTTGCTCCGCCGACCAACACCACCAACACCAAGGCACTGTGGTACAAGCCTGGTATGTTCTTCTCCGTTGCCGAGACCTCTTCCGTCAAGAAAGAGGCTGCCGAGTTCATCAACTGGTTCCTGAACTCCGACGAGGCCAACGACATCATGATGGGCGAGCGCGGCACGCCTGCTTCCGCTACCGCTCGTGAGCACCTGATCAACTCCGGCAAGCTGAGCGCCCAGCAGACCGATATGTTCAACTTTGTTGACACGGCCGCTGCTTACTGCGGTGACACCCCCGCAGCTGACCCCGCTGGCATCAGCGAGATCAACACCATCTTCAAGAACATCGGTTATGCCGTCTTCTACGGCCAGACCACCCCGGCCGACGCTGCTGCCCAGTTCCGCACTGAGGTCAACGCAGTTCTCGAAGCTAACAACTAATCACAAAATCTCCTGAAGTTTCTTCTTCTAAAAAGTGTTTTCTTCTTCTTTTTCATAAGCTTTCTCCTAAAAGTTTTTCTCCTTATATCATGTGAGCAGAAACGGGGGAGGGTCAAACCCTGACCCTCTCCCTTTCTTATGCCAAAAATCCAAGTCAATCCAAGGAAAAGGGGGATTTTTACCCATGCCCGCACTGAAAACCGCAGCACCGGCCAAGAAGTACTATAAGATGAAGGACAACGTGACCGGCTATCTTCTGCTGGCACCGTGGCTGTTCGGCTTCTTCTTTATGTGGCTGATCCCGGCTGCTATGTCCATCTACTACTCCTTGACAGACTATAACCTGCTGTCCGCCCCGAACTTTGTGGGGCTGAAAAACTACATCACGATTTTCACCAACGACAAAAACTTCAAGCAGGCAATGATCGTCACCTTCAGCTATGTTTTCATGGTTGTGCCGCTGCGTCTGGCGTTTGCCCTGTTTGTGGCAACGCTTTTGAACAAAAAGCACAAGGGCATGGCGGTCTACCGCGTTCTGTACTACATCCCGTCCATCGTCGGCGGCTCTATTGCGGTTGCCGTTGTCTGGAAGCAGATTTTCGGCAACAAGGGCGTTTTTATGACGCTGCTGGGCGCGATCGGCATCGAGCAGAAGATGTCCCTGCTGGGCAACCCCAAGACGGCGCTGTTCGTCATCGTGCTGATGGGCGTGTGGCAGTTCGGCTCCTGCATGCTGATCTTCCTCTCCGGCCTGAAGCAGATCCCAAACTCTCTGTATGAGTCCGCCGCCATCGACGGTGCTTCCCCGATGAAGCAGTTCTGGAAGATCACGATGCCGATGCTGACCCCCACCATCTTCTTCAACATGGTGCAGCAGATCATCACCAGCTTCCGCGTCTTTACCGAGAGCTATGTCATCACCAATGGCGGCCCGATGGACAGCACCCTGACCTACGTGCTGTACCTGTACCGCTCCGCATTCACCAACTTCCACATGGGTTACTCCTGCGCACTGGCGTGGATTCTGGTCGTCATCATCGGCATTGCGACCGCAATCCTCTTCAAGAGCCAGGATGCCTGGGTCCACTACGAGGGTTAAGGAGGAAATACAACTATGGTTGGTCAAAAAAGCTCCAAGGCACAGTCTGTGTTCTTCCACGTTTTTTCCTGCGCACTTGGCTTTATCATGATTTATCCGCTGCTCTGGCTGCTGATGAGTTCGTTCAAGTCCAATGACACGATGTTCCACAATGCGTTCAGCCTCATTCCCGAAAAGTGGGACATCATCCAGAACTACGCCTCCGGCTTTAAGGGCATCGCGGGCATCTCGTTCTGGACGTTCTTCAAGAACTCTGCCATCGTCACGGTGGCCTCGGTGGCCGGCTCTATCTTCTGCTCGCTGCTGGCGGCTTACGCCGTATCCCGCGTCGAGTTCAAGGGCGCGAACTTCTGGTTTGGCTGCATCGTTATGACGATGATGATCCCCTCGCAGGTCATGGTCGTGCCCCAGTACATCATCCTGAAAAAGGTCGGCCTGTCCGATACGCTGGTGTCCATGACGCTGCCGTGGATCTTCGGTTATGCGTTCTTTATCTTCCTGATCGTGCAGTATATGCGCGGCATCCCCCGCGATCTGGACGAGGCCGCCATGCTGGACGGCTGCTCCAAGATCGGCGTGCTGTTCAAGATTCTGGTGCCTGTCGTACAGCCTTCCATCGTCACGGCGTCCATCTTCGCGTTCTACTGGATCTGGCAGGACTTCTTCCAGCCGCTGATCTTCGTCTCGAACCCGAAGAACTTCACGATTCCTCTGGCGCTGAAACTGTACACCGATCCCAACAGCTACAACAACTACGGCGGCCTGTTCGCGATGTCGGTCATCTCGCTGCTGCCTGTTATTCTTATCTTTATCAAGTTCCAGAAATATCTGGTAGAGGGTATTGCCACCGACGGCATTAAGGGTTAAAATAATATAATATAGGAAACCAAATTGTAGGGGCGGTCATTGACCGCCCGCCAACAGAACGCTGCGACGCTTTCACGGAAAGTGCTTCACACGGGAGGCGGCGGGCGGGCAGTGCCCGCCCCTACATTGCGTTTTCTGCAAAGGTGATCACCATGCTTTTGAACAAAAATACCATCCTCCCCGCCGCGCCTGCGGCCAAGCCGGTGCAGTATGCGCTGAAAGCGCTGCGCCGCGATTTTGACCGCGTTTTTGCGGATACCGCCGAACCGGGCGGGCGCATCCTGCTGACCATCAACGACACGCTGCCCGCCGAGCAGTACACGCTGACGGCGGACGCCGACACGCTGCTTTTGTCCGCTGCCGATGACCTCGGCTTTGTCTACGGCCTGTTTGAGATCAGCCGCCGCTTTCTGGGCGTGCAGCCGTTCTGGTTCTGGAACGACCAGCCGTTTACCGTGCGGGAGGGGGAGAAGATCCCCGCCGGAACGGTGGTGGAGTCCAAGCCGTATAAAGTCAGGTACCGCGGCTGGTTCGTCAACGATGAAACGCTGCTCTCCCACTGGAAGGTCGAGCGCCGCGCCAATCTGCCGTTCATCATGGCGTTCGAGACACTGCTGCGCCTGGGCGGCAACATGGTGATCCCCGGCACAGGCAAAAACGCCGTGCTGTACCGTCAGATGGCCGCTGATATGGGGCTTATCATCACCCACCACCACGCCGAGCCACTGGGCGCGGAGATGTTCGCCCAGGCCTACCCGGACTTGGAGCCGATGTACAGCAAGTACCCGGAAAAATTCCGCGCACTCTGGCAGGCTGGCATTGATGCGCAAAAGGGGATGCGCGTGATCTGGAACATCGGCTTCCGCGGGCAGGGCGACAAGCCCTTCTGGGACGACGACCCCCAGTACGACACGCCGGAAAAGCGCGGTGCGCTGATTTCCTCCCTGATAAAAGAACAGTATGATTTGGTGAAAGCCAACGACAAACACGCTGTTTGCTGCACCAACCTGTACGGCGAGACGATGGAGCTGTACAAGGACGGCTTTTTGCAGCTGCCCGCCGATGTCATTAAAATCTGGGCAGACAACGGCTACGGCAAGATGGTCAGCCGCCGCCAGGAAAACAACAACCCCCGCGTGCCTGCCCTGCCGCCGCGCGGCGATACAGGTGCGCACGGCATTTATTATCACGCGTCGTTCTACGATTTGCAGGCGGCCAGCCATATCACGATGCTGCCCAACTCCACCGAGTTTGTGGCGCGGGAACTGGCCGACGTGATGGCGCACGGCGCGGACGATTACTGGCTGGTGAACTGCTCCAACGTCAAGCCCCACGCCTTTTTGCTGGATCTGATTGCCCGCTGCTGGCGGGACGGCACGGTGGATGCCGGGCAGCAGTGCATCGCCTACACGGCGGCCTATTACGGTCTTTTGCACCGCTGCGAGATTGCGCAGTGCCTTGTGGATTACGCACAGTTTGCCGTTCCCTACGGCCCCAACGCGGACGACCGCGCGGGCGACCAGTTCTATAACCATGTGCCGCGTATGCTGATTTCGCAGTTTATCCAGGACCGCACCGCGCCCGCCGACGACCTGCGCTGGCTGTGGGATGCGCCGACCCTGCGGGAGCAGGCGGCGCACTGCGCAGAGATTTTCAATAAAGCGGTGACGAATTACGCCGCCTATCTGTGCGACTGTGTAAAGGTGCTGGCTGAGCTGACCGGCAAGCCGCGCGTGCTGTTTATGGACAGCGTGCTTTTGCAGGCGCAGCTGTATGACCTGTGGGCGCAGGGCGCAGCGTTTGTCTGCAAGGCGCTGGACGCCGGATTTACCGCGGACTGGCAGCACTGCTTCTACTATGCCGGCTGTGCCAAACGGCTGTACGCGCTGGCCTACCGCGCCATGCAGGATTGCGAACACGGCAAGTGGGTGGGCTACTACGCCAACGAGTGCCAGACCGACGTGCGCCAGACGGTGCAGGTGTGCGGATACCTGATGAGCTTTGCCCGCACCCTCGGCGAAGGACCGCACTACTATGCGTGGATGCGCGAGTTCGGCGACCCCGAGGACGAGCGCCGCATCATGCTGATCCTGAACACCGAGCCCCACCCCGGCGATGACGACCTCTGGCTGCTGATGGAGCAGCGGTGGGGGGAGTGAAATCTCTTGCCT
>OHKK01001080.1_pt1 | contig 11083 bp, 7 predicted proteins | sample 1568811 | NCBI WGS metagenome assembly OHKK01 (sample SAMEA3879568, study PRJEB24766) | human gut metagenome | biome: human-associated habitat; feature: feces | place: USA | collected 1985/1987
GTATACACCATCCGATTTGAAATATCCGTTTTCTGTCGGCACTTCCTCCACCAGATGCGTGGTCACGATCTGGTGCGGGTTCATCTGTATCACATCCGTTTTTCCATCACAGGAAAGCCTGATTTTCTCTTTGGTGACCTCTCCCACATGAACGGTATGAAGCAGCTCATCCGGAACCGGAACGGAATAATCTTTCGCATAATCTTCCTCTGTCAGAATACATCCGTCCTTCATGACATCAAGCGGTCTGACCTGCTCTAAATCATCTAAAAATACGATGTCTGCACGGTAACCCGCACCGATCGCGCCATAATTTTTCAATCCATAAAACTCTGCCGCCTGATAACTTCCCATCTTATAGGCTTTTGCAACCGGCACGCCAAGTGCAATCGCCTTGCGGATGCAGGTACTGATATGTCCCTCTTTGCGGATCTCCTCCACATGCTTGTCATCCGTACAGAAAGCACAGCGGTCTAAGCATACACCTGCATCTAACATTGTTTTGATCAGTGTCTCTAAATTCTTTGCACCACTTCCCTCGCGCACATAGATATGCAGTCCGGCACGGAGTTTATCGAGCACTTCCTCAGCGGTAGAACACTCATGATCGTTTTCCACACCGGCAAGACGGTATGCCTGCACTTCTTTTCCTCGGATTCCAGGCGCATGCCCATCAATATGTTTCTTGGCAAACAGCTCTAACTTGTCTGCCATTCTCTTTTCACCCTCACAGCACTCCATAAAACGCATGGTCTCACCGAGTCCAAGTACTCTTGCATTATCCACATATTTCATCATGTCAGAGGCAAGAAATTCACCACAGCCGTTTGTCTCCACATCCGTTGCAGGAACTGCGGAAGGCACCATAAAAAATACGTTTACCAGAAGTTTTGCAGCACATTTTAAGAAATAGTCCATTCCTTTTGTTCCGCTGACATTCACGATCTCGTGCGGATCGGCAATGATCGTCGTTGTTCCCGCCTTCGCAAGGACTTTGGCAAGTTCTCCCGGTGCTGCCATACAGGATTCAATATGCATATGCGCATCGATAAAGCCCGGCACCAGATATTTCCCGGTACAGTCGATTTCTTCTTTTCCCTCGTATTCACCTACGCCTACGATCGTGTCCCCGCAGATCGCAACATCCGCTTTTAACACTTCCTCCGTAAAGACATTCAGCACATTTCCGTTTTTCAATACGAGATCTGCTTTTTCACGTCCATTTGCACAATCTAACTTTCTTTTTCTCTCTAACATACGCTTCCTCTTTTCGTTATATATTTATTATGAAAATAACTTTTTAAAGAAATCTCCCACAGAAGAAATGATCGATTTAAAAAATCCACCGACAGCCGCTGCTATACCGCTATTTGAACTTCCATCTCCGTTTTTAAACGAATTGTACAAAGACTCCGCATAATCCACAAGTCCGTTTAAATCAATTCCGAGTGAATTGATCTTCTTGATCAGATCTATGATCTGCTGACGCTCATCATCCGATAACGTCACACCATATTTTTCACACGCCTCATCGATTGCACCGTTGATCCCGGCATCATCCGTCAGGTCATCTTTTGCAATCAGAGCCTTGATATACGCAATAAACTCTTCCACTTCTGCGTCGGAGACACCTTTTAAGGAATCTTCTAACTGACCGGTCAGCACAAGTTCATTGAGTGCCGTATCAACTACCGAATCACTGATCTCTTTTCCTGTCATCTCCTGATATGCTTTTAATACGCCTACTAAAGCCGCCGTTCCGGAAATTGGAGTTGGTCCTGCTACAATAATATCTGCATCTGTTACCCCTGCAGTAGTCAGCGCATTTTTATACATACCAACGGTACAATAATTAATATTTGTTGTGGAAATGTTTAATCCGCTTCCCTTATCCCTCTGTACGATCACAACAGAAGAAAGCGATCTTGTTCCAATCTGCGAGGATGAAATATAGGAATCTAAATACTGGTGTTCCTCTGCATTTGTCACATAGACCACATCATAATTTGACAGATTTGCCGCATCAATGCCCATAATAGAAAGAATCGTCGCTCTTTGAGAATCATTAAGATCTGCTCCAAGCGCAAGGTACGGTTTATCACTTGCCTTGATTGTGACATTATCGCTGTCCTCGTTTTGCACAATCGTTCCGCTGATATCCTGTGACGCCTGGTCTGATGTCGCATTTCCATCCTGCTGTAGCGTCTGATCCGACGATATATTTCCATCCTGCTGTACATCAGAATTGTTTGTCTGAGCCGAATCATCCAAATACTGAATGGAACCTTCCAGATCGTCACTATCTGCATTCTGCGCAGAATCCTCTGCCGAAGTTTCTGCTGCATTCTGCACATCATCTGTCTGATCTGCCGTCGCTGCAACTGCCCATGCCTGTGCTGCCTGCACACCCACACCGGAGGAAACAGGCATCGCTGCTGCAAGTATCACACATAATATTTTAACTACTTTTTTGTTTCTCATAATAATCCTCACTAACACTGTCCATCCCTGCTTTATATTTTATGCAGGTAAATCTATCTTATATTTTATATCTGCGCAATTCTGACACTCATCCATGCACAGATATCCGCATAAACCTGATCGCGGTCTGTCTCATTTAATATCTCATGACGGTCTGTCTCATACAAACGGTAGGTCAGATCATCCACACCCGCATCTTTGTACATATGATAAACTTTTTTTACCCCTTCACCGAGGTCACCAACCGGGTCATCTGCCCCGGAAACCATGAAAACCGGCAGATCTTTCGGCACTTTTTTTATATTATCCATCTGATTGTCAAAATATACCGCTTCCATCAGCCCATAGTACCCGTTTAATGTAAACAGAAACGTGCAGCGTGGATCACTGTAATATTTTTTGACATGCTCCACATCCTTTGTCAGCCAGCTGTTGGTATAATCTTTTCCATAAAGGTCAAATTTGTGGTATGGCTTGCTGTAGGAAAGTTTCTGCACCAGTTTACTTCTGTAATTCCAGCCACGGAAAAAGGCTAAAAATTTACACAGCGTCATACCAAATTTCATGGTGCCATCCGGCACACACCCAGTTCCCATAATGACCGCTCCACTTAAATTTTCACCATGCAGACACAGATATTTTCGCAGCATATAAGAACCCATGCTGTGTCCCATCATAAAATACGGTATCCCCGGATTCTCTCCCTGAACTGTTGTTCGCAGGCTATGCATATCCGCAACAAGCGTATCACTCGGATTTTCTGCAAAATATCCCCACTCTGTTTCATCTTTTACCGAAGCGCCATGCCCTAAATGATCGTGGCCAACAACCATAAATCCGCGCTCTGTCAGGTACTCTGCGAACTCATGATATCTTTCAATATATTCGATCATGCCGTGCGTGATCTGTAAAATTGCCTTATACTTTCCATCCTCCGGCATCCATTTTACCGCATGGATCTTTGTCGTTCCATTCGCAGATAAATACGTCATCTGTTCTTCTTTTGCCATATAAGTTCTTCCCTCATTTCTATACTGCTCTTTACTATGCCGCTGACTGTTTTGCATGCAGATATTTCATTACAGATTACTTACTCCATATCCAAAAGTGCTTTACATCCATTATAGATCTTTTCCAATTCATCCTCAGCAGATTTTTTTGCATTGATTTCTTCACGCAGTGCTGTAACCTGCACTTTTGCCTCATCCCCGAGTTTTAAGAAATCCTCCCCGGCCTGTTTTATAAAATCCGCAGCCGGTACTGCGTTGCCGGACATGTGCTCCCTTAAGGAAGTCTGTCCATTTTCATATATGGAAAGTTTCTGTGCACTGTCACTGTACAGTTTCATTACCATCGATGTAATACCCGCCTGCATTTCATTGATCTGTGCAGTCTGTTCTTTGATTTCTTTTTGCGCCTCTTCCATCGCGTCGATCTGTTCTGATAATGCCTTTAGTCTTTCTTCATACCGCTGTGCCACATTTTTGATCTCCTCCGCAGCATGAAGGAATTTTTCTCCATTCTCTCCCATTCTTGCTGCTTCGATTGCCGCATTCAATGCAAGCACTCCCATATTTTTTGCATCATCTTCCAGTTCAGCTGTCACATTTCCAAGACCATCCTGCTCTTTCGAAGCACGGTAAAGACTTTCTTCTAACTGTGCACACGGTTCTTTTAACGCCTTGTGCTGTTCAAAAACTTCTTTGATCTTTTCATTCTGCTCTGCCACCTGTCCAATAAAAATGGAATGATTTGCCTCAAAAGATTCCACAGCATTATGTACTTCAACGAATGTACTGTACAGTTCTTTTCCTGTTCTGCAGCTCTCTTCTGCCAGTTCACCCACACATTCTAACTTTTCCTCAAGAATTTCTATATTTTCTTCCATCTGGACACGGGATGCTGTCATCTGCACAGAATCTTCTTTTAATTCATCACTGTATTCTGCAATCTGTTTCTTGATCGTATAGAGTTCGTCCTGCAGTGCCTTCTCTTTCTTTCCACCAAACATATATGTCCTCCATTTACTGATAATTCTTTATCACAATCTGTATGCTTTCATTTCCCTGATACCTGTTTATCTCGGGATAATATACCACAGACATCCGGATTCCATTTGTCCTGCCAAGGAATGCCTGCTGCACTTCATTTTCCCCATATTTTCTTCCATAATATTCCCGGAATTCCTCCACATCTCCAAAATAAACAGCAGATATGGATTTTCCACGTTCAGTCTTAAGTGTCAGTTTTAATACATTCTGATTTTTCCCGACTACAACCGCACGATCGATTCCAAGATTCTTATCCGCAAACTGAGGTTTTACATTTGCTTTCCCGAATGGTTCTAACAACAACAGTTCATTTACCAGCGGAATGTCCGGATAATCGACGGGCATGGGAATATCTATTTTTATCTTAGGAATAAAATCTTCTTCTGTCAAGCCACAGCAGGCATTTATTTTCTCCCTGAAAATCTCTACATTTGCTTCCGGCAGGGAAAGTCCTGCTGCCATCGGATGACCGCCAAATTTTGTAAATAATTCCTGACATTTGCACAGTTCCTCATACATCGAATATGCCTCGATTGAGCGCCCGGAGCCTTTAACCCCATCCTCACTCTTTGTCAGCACAAAAGTCGGTTTATGACACGCCTCCCGGATTCTTCCTGCAATGATTCCTGCAAGACTTTCATGCACATCCGGCAGATAGACAACCAGAACTTTTTCACCCGTATTTCCCTCTTCCACCTGCTGCATGGCAAGTTCTACGCCCTCTGCAGTCATGTCTTTTCGCTGCGCATTCAGATCGACCAGTTCCGCTGCGATCTCCGATGCTTTTTTTACGTCCTCCTGCAGGAACAGATTTAAGGCAATTTTCGCTGTCTCTAATCGTCCGCTTGCATTGATGCATGGTCCTAACACAAATCCGAAATGATAGGAACTGATCTGTTCCGGCTCTAATTTATTCTGTAAAATCAATGCGCGCATCCCCGGATTCATGGTCGTATGGATCCGCTTTAATCCTTCCCTTACCAGGATTCTGTTCTCATCCGTCAGATCCATCACATCCCCGACCGTCGCAAATGCCACATTTTCCAAAAAATCGTAGGACTCCTCCACCGCAATGTCACATTTTTCATAGAGGATCTGTATCACTTTCCAGGCAACTGCAGCACCGCAGAGATTTTTATACGGATATGTACACTCCATCTGCTTTGGATTTACAATGGCATCCGCCTCACTTCTTTTATAATGGCGTTCTCCCCTCTCCTCCGTATATGGTATTTCATGATGGTCTGTGACAAGAACTGTCATTCCAAGACTTTTAGCGTGCGCGATCTCGCCTATCGCTGCAATTCCATTATCACAGGTAATGATCGTAACAATTCCCGCCTCATCTGCCTGCTCAATCAGATGATCGTTGATTCCGTAACCATCTTTCATCCGGTCCGGTATCTGAAAATCCACACTGCCACCGCAGCGTGTGATTCCTTTGTACAGAATATAAGTCGACATTACCCCATCAATATCGTAGTCGCCTATGACCCTGATCTTTTTCTGTTCACTGATCTTCTGCACCAATATATCCGTCAACCGGTCCGAATCCAAAAGTAAATGAGGATCGTAAAGTTCCCCAATTCCGCCTTTTAAGTATCTTGCGATTGCCTCATCCCCCATAACCTCACGATTCCGGATCAGCCTTGCCGTAACCGGACTTATCCCAAAACGTTTTGCAATTCCTGCAAAATCAGCGCCTTTATTTATTACAAACCATTTTTCCATATATTACCTCAAGCAATGTCAGCCCGCATGCCGGTGCCGTGTATCCTGCTCTTTCCCTGTTTTTTGCCTCTAAGATCTCTGACACATCCTCCGGAGTTCTTCTTCCATCTCCGATCTCGATCAGTGTACCGGTTAAAATGCGCACCATATTCTGTAAAAATCCATTTCCGGTATAATAGATCTGTATCTCTCCCGGCAGTTCTTTGATCTGTATCCGGGAGATCGTCCGAACCGTGGATTTTTTCATTTTTTTATTGCCGCAAAATGATTTAAAATCATGTGTTCCACACAGGTACTCTGCCGCTTTTCTCATGCGGTTTACATCAAGCGGTTCCGTATAATCATAAACATATCTGCGCTCGAATACCTCCGGTATTTTTCCTGTATGGATCCGGTAAAGATAGGTCTTTTCCACTGCCTGATATCTGCTGTGGAAACGCTCATCCACTCTCTTTACTTCACAGACTGCAATATCTTCCGGAAGGTACTGATTCAGATAAAATAAAATTTTATCCTCATCCCATTCCTCTCTCAGATGAAAATTAGCCGTCTGTCCTTTTGCATGCACGCCTGCATCTGTTCTGCCGGAACCGGTAACCTCCACTTGGTATCCTGCCATTTTGCTCAAAACATCCTGTAACTTTCCCTGTATCGTAAGTTCCGCCGGAAGCACCTGCCACCCGCGGTAACGTGTTCCGTCATATTGTAAGATCATTTTATAATTTGCCATATATCTCTGTTACCTTATATCTGATTTTCGGAAAAAATAATGCCACAGATAGTTTTCCTGTGGCAGTACATCAATTATAATTATTATACCTCTGTTTTCGTTAATTGACAAATCATAAACCACATTTTTCCTTCCATTATTTTATAATTCACACAAACAATTTAAACACACCTTTTGACAGACTGCATCATATAATAGAATGAATGAATCTACGAGGTTTTTCATGTCAGATATTGCCTATACACAAAATAATACCGATCAGGGTGAGTTAAAGATCCAGGTAACGGCAAGAAGAAGTAACCGTCCGATCACAAACGCCCGTATAGCGATCTCCTATTCCGGTGATCCGGACAGTATCGTTGAGGAGGTGAATACAGATGCATCCGGTATGTCCGAACAAATTACGCTTCCTGCGCCTCCGCTTGAATTCTCAATGGAGCCAGGCGAAGAGCAGCCGTTCTCGCAATATAGTATTCAGGTCGATGCTGAAGGATTCCGCCCGTTTACTGTGTCGGGAATTGAACTGTTTTCGAAGCAGCTGTCGCTTCAGGAAGTACGAATGGATGAGGTGGATGCACCGGGGAACCCGGTAGACACGATCGTGATCCCGGTCAATACCCTCTGGGGCGATTTTCCACCGAAAATCGCAGAGTCCGAGATCAAGCCGATCTCCGAGACCGGCGAGATCGTCCTAAGCAGAGTCGTGGTGCCGGAATATGTCGTGGTACATGACGGTCCGCCAAACGATACGACTGCGCGCGATTATTATGTGCGATACAAGGATTACATCAAAAATGTAGCGTCCAGCGAAATCTATTCCACCTGGCCGGATGCGACGCTGCGCGCAAATATCCTTGCAATCATGTCATTTACATTAAACCGGGTGTACACGGAGTGGTACCGGAACAAAGGCTACAGTTTCACGATCACCTCCTCCACCGCCTACGACCAGAAATTTACCTACGGCAGGAACATTTTCCAGAGCATCTCCGACATCGTGGATGAAATGTTCCAGAACTTTTTATCCCGGCCAAACGTCAGCCAGCCAATCTTAACGCAGTACTGCGATGGGGAACGTGTGACCTGCAGCAACTGGCTGAGTCAGTGGGGCAGCAAATACCTGGGTGACCAGAACTATGAGGCAATCGAAATTCTGCGCTACTATTATGGAAACAACATGTACATCAACACGGCAGAAGAAGTATCCGGCATCCCGGCTTCCTGGCCGAGAGTCGACCTTACGATCGGTTCGACCGGCGAAAAAGTGCGTCAGATCCAGGAGGAACTTGCACGGATTTCAAGATCCTATCCGGCGATTCCGACAGTTACACCGGACGGAATCTACGGACCTGCCACAAGAGAGGCTGTCGAGGTCTTCCAGCGTGTCTTCGGTCTGCCGGTCACCGGCGTCATTGACTACCGTACCTGGTATAAAATTTCTGAAATTTATGTGGCAGTGTCGCGCATCGCGGAACTGGTCTAAATGCAAATGGGGGCAGTCACACCAAATACTTTGTGCGGCTTCCCCCAATCTTTTTTTATGCTCAGATACGCGGTCTTTTTCCCCTTTCCGGACACTTTTCCACATATCTTTTTATTTTGCTTCTCTTATTCCACCGTCACTACTTTCGCCAAGTTTCTTGGCTTATCCACGTCAAATCCCTTGTCGGAAGAAACATAATAAGCAAGTAACTGCAGTGCCACGGATGCCGGCATTACCATAAATTCATCCTGCATATCCGGCAGATGGAAGGTATCATATGCACGGTCGATATCTTTTGCAAGACTTTCCTTGATAAAGAGCACGATGTCCGCACCTCTTGACCGTACCTCCTTGATATTTGACAGCTCTTTTGACATTAATTTTTCCTGTGTCACTGCTGCAACGACCGGCGTATCCTGCGTGATGAGTGCGATCGGTCCGTGTTTTAATTCGCCGGACGCATACGCCTCAGAATGAATGTAGGATACCTCCTTTAACTTCAGAGAACCCTCTAACAAAATAGAGTAATCAAGTCCACGGCCGATCATAAACAGATCTTTCGCCTCTAACACCTTGTTGGCAAGTTTATGGATCTCCTGCCGTCCCTCTAACACTTTTTTCATGACATCCGGCGTGCGCTGCAGCTCACGGATAAAACTCTGTGTCTCTTCCTGTGAAAAGACACCGCGAAGCTGTGCCATTTTTGCCACGATCAGATAAAATACAGCAAGCTGTGTCGTGTATGCCTTGGTACTTGCAACGGCGATCTCCGGTCCTGCGTTGGTATAGAGCACATAATCACTCTCACGCGCAATGGAAGATCCTTTTACGTTGATGATGGATAAACATTTCGCTCCACGTTTTTTTGCATACTTGACTGCCTCTAAGGTATCGATCGTCTCACCGGACTGTGAAACTGCGATGACTAATGATTTCTCATCGATGACCGGATCCGAATACATAAACTCGGATGCCATATCGACATCGATGTGCATATGAAGAATCGACTTTATCAGTGCCTGTGCCACAAGACCGGCATGCATTGCAGTTCCACATGCGATAATGTTGACACGCTCACACTGTGTAAAGATCTCATCCGGCACACCGTCTGCCGTAAAGTCCGGCATTCCACTTGTGATGCGGTTTGTGATTGTACGCTCGATCGCATCCGGCTGTTCCATGATCTCTTTTTCCATATAAAACGGATAACCGTTCTTTCCGGCATTATTAAGTTCCCAGTCTACTTCAAGATAGTCCGGCTCCACCTGATTGCCATTGAAATCTTTTAAGACAATGGCATCTTTTGCCAGTTTTAAAATATGATACTCCGGAACAACAAAATAGCGGTTGGTAAAACGGCAGAGTGCTGTCAGGTCAGATGCAAGCATAGCCCCCTCTTTGCAAAGTGTTGCGACGATCGGGCTGACATTTCTGACAGAGTATATCTCGCCCTGATGATCTTCGAATAAGATCACTAATGCAAATGTTCCTTTTAATTTGGAAACTGTCTTTTTGATGGCTTCATCCGGATCACCGGTATAAAACTTATTTAAAAGTGCAGCCACAACCTCACTGTCTGTCTCTGATTTTAAAACACTTTCCAGTTCATAGTCGGCGATCAGCTCTCTGTAATTTTCAATGATGCCATTGTGTACCAGAGTCACTTTTCCAACCTGGTGCGGATGTGCGTTTGTATCATTGACACCGCCGTGTGTTGCCCATCTGGTATGACCAATTCCACACTCTGTGATCAGTTTTTCTGACTCACAGATGGCTCTTAAATCTTTTACTCTTCCCGCACATTTATAAACCTTCGTCTGTTTCAGGCCGGTATCTGCCACAGCAATTCCCGCACTGTCATATCCGCGGTACTCAAGAAGCTCTAACGCATCAAGTAACACTCCTTTTACATCTTCACTACCTGTATAACCAATAATTCCACACATAAATTTTCCTCTTTTCTATCTATCAACTGTTTCCGGCACAATCCCACCGGTACACTCATTTTTCCTGACCAGTTCCACTGTCAGAAGATCCTCTTCTGACAGCAAAAATATTTTTCAGGTTATCTTCTCCCTTATACCGTATTTGTTTTGCAGTCACCTGCATATTTGCCGGTATATCTCGCACCGGGAGTGTACGGAAGAGCATCCGCCGAATCTTCGATCACTCTCCTCCTCGTTAACCTGCTGATTGAAACACAGGTAATTCCTGAACATATCACAATGTCTGTTCACAGAACCTTCCTATGCATTTTCCACAGGTGCATGGCGCTAATAAGGAGACAACAGACTGCATATCCTTCCGGCAGATCTGCTGTCACATTTATGTATCCGGTATACGGGCGCAAAGACCGCGTATCTGAACATAAAAAATAATATACTTTTTATTCAATTTTCAAGGTTCAACATGCTTTACTATACTATGATATGAAAAAAAAGTCCAGTGTTTCCCATCAAAGATGGCCGTTCAGACATTTTTTATTCATGCATCGATTTCCAGACTGATTCCCCATTTGGAATATACTGGCAGAATGCATCCACCATAATACTGCGGAACGGGCGGACCGCCTCTTCGAGTCCGAATGCTGCCGGGTAATCTTTCGTC
>OHKK01001082.1_pt1 | contig 11065 bp, 10 predicted proteins | sample 1568811 | NCBI WGS metagenome assembly OHKK01 (sample SAMEA3879568, study PRJEB24766) | human gut metagenome | biome: human-associated habitat; feature: feces | place: USA | collected 1985/1987
ACCGTGTTACCAGAACAGATTTTAATGTCTATAACTCCGCCGCATTTAATGTAATGGAAAGCGTTCAGCACCATGAAGATACGCTCTCACAGCAGGCGGTGGATCTGATTGCCGGACAGCCCGGAGTTGAGGATGAACGCTATCTTTACCGAAATACAAAAGACGATAGAAATGTGCTGGTTGACTATGGGTTTGAAGATTTAAGCGGCATAGAGCTATTCCATGAGGAAGAAGGCGTCGTAAATCAAAGCTATCAGGGATATAGCCTGTATACAAGTTCTGATACCGAAAGGCGCTATTTTGGTAATGTAATGGGAGCCTCCGAAAATTTCTGGGCGGATATGCGTATTTTTGAAGGCGAAAAAGATGCTGAAACCCTAACGCAGAAAATGGCTACCGGAGAATATGTCATTATTGGCTGCCCCATGGACAAACTGACAGAGGAACCAAGGAACACTCCGCTGACCAATCAGTTACAGGTTGGAGAGAGCATTTCCTTCTACAAGGATGGGGAACTGGTCAAAACCAGCACCATTCTTGCAAAAGCGGTTCTCGTGGGAACAGAAACCGAAACGCCGACAGGTACCACCGCCCAGGCGCACATCGCCGCTGATGCTCCTTTTGTATATTTGCCGGACACTGTATTTAAGGAAATCTATGACGCTCCCACGCTGCTGACTTATGGATTCAATGTGGATGAAGCCTTGCAGCCGCAGATGGAAGAATTCTTGAGCAGCTATGTGAGTGAAAATACTTCGGTTGCCTATACTTCCACCAAGCTGTTGAAAGAGCAGCTTGATTCGGTCCGCAGCATGATTCTGGTTATCGGCGGTCTGATTGGCTGCATCATGGCCTTTGCAGGCCTGATTAATTTTACCAACATGATTATTACCAACATCATTACCCGCCGCCATGAGTTTGCCACCATGCAGAGCATTGGTATGACCGGCAAGCAGCTTCGCCGCCTGATGGTCTATGAGGGCATCTACTATGCCGTAGGTGCGGACATTATCGGCGGAGCAGTCGCAGCGATCCTGGCAGTCACAGTGCTAAAGAGCGCTTTGAACGGACCTTCCATGTGGTTCTTTACTCTGAACATTACATTGGTTCCTGTTATGGTCATTGGTGTGCTTTATCTGCTGTTGGCTGCGGTTATTCCGCTGATCGTTCTCCACTTCTTTAACAAGGGAACTGTGGTGGAGCGGCTGAGGACTTCGGAGTAAATCTGGAGGTCTTTGCAAAGACGATAGAACAGGTTAGAGGATGTATGAATTGAATGAAAGCCGGGAGGTTTCTTCCCTCTCGGCTTTTCTAAAAATGAGAAACCTCGCAGATTTATGAGGTTTCAGCTTATTATTTTATTCAGATGGAGTGTGTTGGTGACATTTCTGTGAGAATTAGCTGTTAAGATAAGAAAAAGAGTAAGAGTTGCCGCACGATGGCAAAAGAAAAAAAGCCGTCGTACAGTGACTATATTGTTATGCGTTTTTGAGGCGGCTTTGAAAAAACAGAGCCGCCGTTTCTTTTTGCGAAAAGCAGAAACCCGACGACCCTCATGCAATCAGCAGGGGCGGCATTTTAGGAGGATGCCGTCATGTCTGTGTTAGTGGTTCACAATACCCATGAGTTACATCAGTTAAAAAAAGCCTTGCCCCGCCACCGGGGCATTATGTTTTTATATCGGTATTATCAATCTGTGTAAACCAGTATAATCATAGGTTTTCTTGTCGCGCCAGTATCCCTTTGTGGGGAGCTGGCGTTTTTGCTTGCCGTTTTTTAGATAGACGAGCGGTTTGTTACCGCTGCCGGTCTCCGCCTCCATTCGATTCACCCGTTAACTACCCGTGAATTGAAATGGAGGTACACGATGAAAAAAGTCAATCTCCGGGATCTGTATCCCGATATTTATAAAACCGATCACTTTGTAGAAGTAACCGAAGATGTGCTGGAGGCGATCCGTGACGCTGAGCGTGCAGAAGCTGCCTATGACCGGAGAATGTATCGCTATAAGGCATACTACTCCCTGGACTACGACAACGGTATTGAGAATGCTATCCTGCTGAAAACTCAGACACCAGAAATGATTTTGGAGGAAAAACAGCTGCGGGAGAAGCTCTATGCCGCTGTGATGACTCTGCCGGAGAAGCAAGCTAAGCGAATCTATGCCCGGTATTACCTGGGTATGCGTGTGAGCGAAATTGCCTCGGCGGAGGGTGTAGATCCAAGCCGTGTCCGTGACAGCATCCGGCGTGGGTTGAAACAGCTGACAAAGTATTTTTGAAAAAGTTTCGTTTGGTGCGCTCGTTTTTTGCTCTTTTTGTCAGAGTTAATAGAAGGACAAGTTTTCCCTCTTCAACAGCACTTTGACAATTTCATAGACAGCATAACAGGTACATAACCCGTGTACGAGCGAGTGTGGAACGCCGCGAAGATGGAGCAGCCAGGGAGGTGATGAGCAGAGCTGCTTCGGAGCGATCTACGATTTCACAAAACGGATGGTGGCAGATCTGGCGCGAGGACTGCACGGGGGCTTAAAGATACTTCCTCACGGCCTCCTAAAGACTTGGGGGGAACCCTGCGGCGCACGAGTAAAACGACGCTGCGGAGTTATGACAACCGCGCCAGCGGAGACCTGCTATGTTCCCATCGTCAGGGTTGCGTGGCAAATGTGACGAGAATTGAGTTACATTAAAATAAGGAAGCGATTACTTTCTTAGGTGGTCGTTTTCTATTCAAAATCAGATACCATGCGCTGGCAGTTTCGGCTGCCAGCGTATTCATGTGATTTTGAAAGCACGATGATAACCTTGACAGATTGGAGGGAATATGGGCTATGGAAAAACTCATTACACGAAAAGAAGCTGCTGAAATCTTAGGAATCAGCATCGCAACGCTGGATGCCGCCCGTAACAACGGCTTGATCTCTTATGTGCAGTATGTTCAGAATGGCTGTGTGTATTTTACTGCGGCGGGTCTCCAGGAGTATATCGCAAAATGTACGCATCGGGCAAAGCCTGTTGAGAGAAGCACCACTTACCGCAAGCCTCGCGGAAGATCGTGAGCAGGTCCGTATCCTTGATGGAATCAGAGATGTTTGATAAAACAAAGGTACAGCGCTGGAGATCTTTTTTAGGAGGTGGAGGAATTGGCAAATAGAAAACGAGCGATTCCACAATACGGTACAGTTACGCTGAACGGTCTTGACTATTACAGGACAAGAGTTCAGGATGCAGATGGAAAATTGGTGGCCCTTTATGCAAGGACACCTGAAGAATTATATGATAAGGAACTGAATGCGTTGGAGCAGATCGACAATGATACATTTTGTCGAAAGTCTCCCACCGTTGCAGACTACTGTGAGAAATGGCTGCTGATGCAGTCGGTTCATGTACGAGCTACTACAATGACCGACTATACATCTAAAGTCAGAAGGCACATTATCAAAGAATTGGGAGATATGCGGATGGCGGATGTGACTTTGGATGACATCCAGCTTGCCCTCGTTCCTGTTTCCAAAAAATCGGCTTCGGTTTATAAGTCGGTGGTTGTCCTTTACAAATCTATTTTCCGGGCAGCAAAGGAAAGCAGGGTCATTGAGAAAAATCCAACAGTCTATCTGACCTCAAAAGGCGGAGGAGTTCCGCAGAAAGAAAAAGAAGCTCTGACAGATGAGCAGGCAGCCCGCTTATTGGATGCCATTCAAGGGCTTCCGCCGTATGTATTTGTGATGCTTGGTCTGTATGCAGGATTGCGGAGAGAAGAAATCCTCGCCCTGCAATGGGATTCTGTATATCTTGATACGGATACTCCATACCTAACAGTACGAAGGGCATGGCACACAGAAAGCAACCGACCGGTCATTCTTGATGAATTGAAAACAAAGGCAGCGGAGAGAAACATTCCTCTCCCCATCTGCTTGGCAGACTGTCTGAGAGAAGCAAAGGCAAATTCCACTTCGGAGTATGTTGTTCCAAATCGGGATGGCGATCCGCTGTCTTACACGCAGTTTAAGCGGCTTTGGCAGTATATTGTTACCAGAACAACAAAGGAGCGGGTATATTACCGATACGAAGATGGAAAGCGTGTGCAGCATACGGTTACACCTGTTCTGGGGGAAAAGGCCGCTCACAATGGGAAAGTGGTTTACAGCCTGGACTTTGAGGTAACACCCCATCAGCTGCGGCATACATATATCACGAACCTGATCCATTCGTCGGTTGATCCCAAAACGGTTCAATATCTGGCAGGCCATGAGAGCAGCAAGATTACAATGGACATCTATGCAAAGGTCAAATACAATCGACCGGACGAGCTGGTTAAAAGTATGGGTGGCGCATTTGCTCAGTGGGATGGTGTTCGATCCTAAAGCACAGAAGTAATGGAATATCATAAGCAGTAAGAGCGAGGCAAGGATGTCTCGCTCTTTGTTTTCCCTAATCCGTATCTTTGATTAAATTCGTGCTTTCTGATAAAACGGGGGTGTAAGTTGTAAACGCTCATTATCAAGAAAGGAAATCAATATGGCAAAGAAAAATAGGAGTGTTCCGCAGTACGGAACCGTTACGAGAAAGGGAACCTTGTATTATCGAACTCGAATTTTGGATGCGGATGGCAAGCAGGTCAGTTTGTATGCGTCCACCTGTGAAGAACTGTATGAAAAGCAGCTGGCAGCGAAGAAGCAGGTTGAGGAGATTATTTTCCGGCGGAAGCATCCCACGGTTGCTGAGTATTGCGAGAAATGGCTGCTAATGCAATCAGCAAAGGTATCTTCAGCTACGATGAAGGGCTATACCTCTGACATGAGAAATTATATCATTAAGCCTTTAGGTGATATGTATATGGAGGAAGTGACCGCAGATGATATTCGTCTGGCACTTGTGCCGCTGACCAAAAAATCGGAGGGCTTATACAATACGGTAAATATGCTCATCAAATGTATTTTTTACTCGGCAGAGCGTAGTGAGCTGATTAGCTATAATCCTTGTGTTGGAATATCTGCAAAGGGCGGAAGGCCAACGAAGAAGAAAGACGCATTAACCGACCAGCAGGTTGAGGTGTTGCTGGATACAGTCAAGGGGCTGCCTCCCTATTTGTTCATTATGATTTGCTTGTATTCCGGGCTTCGTCGAGAGGAGGCGCTTGGACTGCAATGGGATTGTGTATTCCTGGACGCACCTACTCCGTATATATCCGTGCGGAGAGCATGGAGGTCAGAGCATAACAGACCCGTGGTTTCTACGGTGCTAAAGACTCCGGCAGCAAAAAGGGATATTCCGATACCGAAGTGTTTGGTAGATTGTCTGCGGGAAGCGAAAGAGAATTCCATATCAGATTATGTGATCGCTGACAGCAAAGGAGAACCACTTGCATATTCACAGTTTCAGAGGGTATGGCAGTATGTAGTTGTCCGTTCCACTAAGCCCCGGAACTACTATAAGTATGTAAATGGGGAGAGTATCAAATATACGGTTACTCCAACGCTGGGCATGACACAGAAGAATCAACCCAAAATCAGATATACGATAGATTTTGATGTGACCCCACATCAGCTGCGGCACACTTACATTACCAATCTTCTCTATGCAGGGGTGGACCCTAAGACGGTTCAGTACCTTGCAGGACATGAAAACAGTAAAACAACTATGGACATCTATGCAAGGGTAAAGTACAATAAACCTGAGGAGTTATTTGATGTGGTAAATCGAGCATTGGCAAAGGATAGATAATAAATTACCAAACTTGAAATGCCAGTTTGGCATCTCAAGTTGTTATAGGGAGAATTTATGGCAGAAATTACACCAGAAGCAAAAAAGACGGATAATATTACAAATGATTTAGTTGAAATCGTTCAACCGTCGATTGAGAAAATGATTTATGTTATTAGAGACAAGCAGGTCATGCTGGATAGTGATCTTGCCGTTCTTTATCAGGTTGAGACAGGGGCACTGAATAGAGCGGTAAAAAGAAATATTAGTAGATTTCCAGAAGATTTTCGTTTTCAGCTCACGAAAGAGGAATATCAAAACTTGAGATGCCAAACTGGCATTTCAAGTTTTGCGCAGGACGAAAATAATTATGGTGGTCGTAGGACACTTCCTTATGTATTTACAGAGCAGGGAATCTCTATGTTGGCGAGTGTGCTGCATAGCGAAGTAGCGATTAAGGTAAGCATTGGTATTATGCGCGCATTTGTGGAAATGAGGAGATTTATTGCAAATAATGCCCTGCTTTTTGAACGCATCAGTAATGTGGAATTAAAACAACTGGAATATCAAAAGCAAACGAATGAAAAATTGGATCAGATATTTGAATATATATCTGACCATGAGGAATCAAAGCAGAAAGTGTTTTTTGACGGCCAGATATATGATACTTTTAGCCTGATTGTTAATCTGATTCAAAAAGCTGAAAAGGAAATCGTTTTAATTGATGGCTATGTGGATGTAGGAACGCTGAATCTTCTCGCAAAAAAGAATGAGGATGTATCTGTTGTGATGTACACATTGAAAAGAACCAAATTATCGCAAGGAGATGTTGATAATTTCAATAGCCAGTATCCTTCGCTGGAAGTGCGGTACACGAAAGTGTTTCATGATCGCTTTTTAATCCTGGATAAGAAAAATGCTTACCATATAGGAGCTTCCTTAAAAGATGCGGGGAAAAAGTGTTTTGGAATTACTCTGCTTGAGGATGAGGGTATTGTGAGAGACATTCTTCAGAGACTGGAGCTTGAAACGGAGGAGTAAAAAGCACCTATTTTTGTGGTTAAGGAATAGGACAACCGAGAACCGAAAGGGCAAAAAAGCCCAGAATATCAAGGGAAAATGGCAATCAAAGAATTTCAATACGGCTTGAAGGCAGCTCGCCGCGCGCCGCAGTTCTCCAAGCGTTGAGTTTTCTTTCGATTTTTGTATCCAAAACCCGGACGGCTCCTGCCGTCCGGGTTTTGCTGTTTTTCGGCACGGTTCGGGCACTTGCGGCATAGAATGACGCGGGAACAGACGTTCCCGGATCTTTTATGGAGGGATATAAAATGGCTTCTTCCTGCAACGGCTGCTTCGGTGGCCTCGTATTCCCAGACTTTGTCCAGCAGCGGTGCTGCAATCCCTGCTGCAGACAGACGACCGGCTCTGTCGGCGGTACTTCGACCACAAATCCCACCTGCACCTGTACCTGCACCTGCACGCAGCAGAGCGGTACGGTCGCCGGTACGTCGACGGGCTGCGGGTGCTGCCGCCGGTGCGGCTGCGGCTCGTGCGGCAGCGTAGGCGGTACGTCCAATTCGAACTCCAATTCCGGCTGCGGATGCAGCCGCTGCTCCGGCTGAGCAGATATGCGGCGGGCCGCTCCACCATCCGGTGGGGCGGCCCGTTTTCTGTTCTTTACAAACAGAACAAATCTGCTATAATGGATCTCAGACAATATCGTCACATTGCACAACACGTGCAGAACAGGAGGCATTTTCATGCGGCTTGCAGTTCCGTTTGACCATGGCGAAATTTACGGGCATTTTGGCCGTACCGCGCAGTTCAAGCTTTACGATCTGACCGACGGGCGGATCGTCTCGACGGCTATTGTGGACACGATGGGAAACGGCCACGGCGCGCTGACGGGATTTCTGAAGGCGTATGCCGTCGACGCGCTCATCTGCGGCGGCATCGGTGCGGGTGCGCGCCTTGCGCTGGAGGAGGCCGGGATCCGGCTCTATCCGGGAGCGGCAGGCAGCGCGGATGAGGCAGTCCGCGCCTTTTTGGCCGGAACGCTTTCCTATCAGCCCGATCTTGTCTGCAGCCACCACAAGGACACGCCGCCGCGCGTCTGCGGCAGCCACACATGCTCTGCGGCCTGCTATCACGAAAAAACGGAGGAAATACGCAATGAACCGAACTGACGCTCTGTACCAGAGCTTTCTGGATATCCTGCGCGAGGAGCTTGTGCCCGCGATGGGCTGCACGGAGCCGATCGCCATCGCCTATGCCGCGGCGCAGGCCCGCGCCGTGCTCGGCAAGCGGCCGGAGCGCGTGCGCATTGAGGTCAGCGGCAACATTATCAAGAATGTCAAGAGCGTGATCGTGCCGCATACCGGCTCGATGCACGGCATCGCGGCTGCTGCCGCCGCCGGTATCATTGCGGGCCGGGAAGACAGGGAGCTTGAGGTTCTGAGCGAGGTCACGCAGGCGCAGATCGAGGAAATGCGCGCCTATCTTAAAGAAGCTGCCTTTGAGATCCGCCCCATTGACTCACCGTTCATTTTCGACATCCGCATTACGGTCTGCGCGGACGGCGATCAGGCCACGGCCCGCATTGTCGGCAGCCACACCAATCTTGTTCAGCTGCTGCACGGCACAACGCGCATCATCGACCGCCCGTGCAGCGAAACAGTGTCCGAGCGGCGCACGGACCGGAGCATCCTGACCGTGGAGCGTATCGTCGATTTCGCTGATTCCCTCTGTCCGGAGGATGTGCAGGAGCTGTTTGAACGTCAGATCTCATATAACATGGCCATCGCGGAGGCAGGACTCAGCGGCTCCTATGGCGCGAACGTCGGCAGAACGCTGCGTGAGGCCTATGGCGAGACGGTAAACAACCGTGCCCGCTATATGGCCGCTGCGGCCAGCGACGCACGGATGTCCGGCTGCGAGCTGCCGGTCATCATCAATTCCGGTTCCGGCAATCAGGGCATCACTGCCTCCGTGCCGGTCGTCGTCTACGCACAGGAGCTTGGCGTGAGCCGCGAAACGCTCTACCGGGCGCTGGCTGTGTCCAATCTGAGCACGATCCATATCAAGGCGCATATCGGGACGCTGTCCGCCTACTGCGGAGCCGTCTCGGCAGGCTGCGGCGCGGGAGCGGGCATTACATATCTTTATGGCGGCGGATATGAGCATATCAAGCACACGCTCGTCAACGCCATGGCGATCACGTCCGGCATCATCTGCGACGGGGCCAAGCCCTCCTGTGCGGCCAAGATCGCGACCAGCGTGGACGCGGGACTGCTCGGCTATCATATGTACCGCTGCGGCAACCAGTTCTACGCCGGGGACGGCATCGTCAAATCCGGCATCGAGCACACGATTGAAACCGTCGGCACGCTGGCCCACACCGGCATGGCCGACACCGACCGCCAGATCGTCCGCCTGATGATGGAGGACTGAGACGGTTGGAATGCGTACGCGCCAGCACATTACCGGGAAATTGAGCTTTAAAACCCACAAGCCAGTAGGGGCGGACGACTCTGTCCGCCCGGCAGTGAGGCGCCAAATCATTGAAAATTTTCGGCGACTGCGTGTGCACTCGCCTGTACATTTGTAGGGGCCGATGTAGGCATCGGCCCCTACAATCAAGCAAGTATGTGCATACGGATTCGCCGTGGATTTCTGAGAAAAAGAGCCGCGTTCAGCGGGCGGACAGAGTCGTCCGCCCCTACAGGAACTGCTCGCGTATCTCCGCCGGGGAGGCGGTGCAGAGGCAGGCGGAATAGCCTGCAAACAGCGGCAGAAGCTGCAGGTTTACGCCCGGAACAGACGGAAAGCCGCCCTCAGGCGAGACGGTGCAGACTGCCTCCAGGCCGGAAAGGCCCTCGCCGGTGAATTTGAGATAGCTCTCCTTTGCGCACCAGAGGTCAAAAAAGGGCGCATGGGAAGTCCGTTCCAGAAAAGCCTGCTCTGCCGGAGAAAAAAAGCGGCGCGCAAGCGCCTGCTTTTGGCAATCGCGGTGCTGCTGCACGTCGAGGCCGACCGGCGCGGCGGAAAACGCGCACAGCCAGTATGCCCCGCTGTGGGAAATGCTGAACTGCAGCTGCGGCGCGTCCGGAAAATATGGCTTCCCGTGTGCGCCGGACGCAAGCGCCGGCTCTGCCAGTCCGGGCGCATACAGCTGCGCTGCCTGCCGCAGCAGCCGGTGCGACGCGCCGGGGCTGCGGTCATAGGCGGCGGAATAGATCGTGACGCGCTGCGGCTCAGTCATTCGGCGTATCGGTCAGGACCTTGCCGATGTTCCACAGGTGCGCCGCCCGCTGGGCCGCATCCAGCCGCTCCGCGTCGCGCTCGTAGCGGATCTCTGCCGTGTGCGCGCCGCAGTCGAGACAGGCCGCGTAGAAGCACCAGCCGTTTTCCTCCTCCATCAGTCCCGCACCGCCGCAGATGGGGCACTCCTGCAGTTCGATCTGTTCGTAAAGCTCCATATCGTTCGCTCTCCTGTTCTGGTTTGATTCTCTGACCAGTATAGTGCAGCTTTCCCGCCGCGTCAACTAAAACTGCGCTTGACGGATGGCGCACTCTGCCGGTATACTGGAAGAAAACAGAAAGGCAGGCGCAGCATGGACAGGCTTACGATCTTTTTTGACCTTGACGACACGCTCTACGACCGCAGCATTCCCTATGAAAGAGCGTTTTCGCAGTTTTTCGGCGGAAGATACGCGGAAAAGCTGCCGCAGGCGTTTGACGCGGTCATTCACCGCGGCTACGAGGTGTTTACAGACGCGCACACCGGAAAAATCAGCATGGAGGCCATGCATATCTACCGCCATCAGACCGGTCTGGCAGACGCCGGTATCTCTATTACGCCGGACGAGGCGCTGCGCTTTCAGGCACTCTACGCCGAGCAGCAGCGGCACATCACGCTGAGCGATACCATGCGCCGTGTGCTGGACCTGTGCAGGGAGCGCTTCGCCGCCGTCGGCGTGATCACGAACGGAAGCGTTGGCTCGCAGACCGGGAAGCTGAAAAGCCTCGGCATGGAGCGCTGGGTGCCGGCGCAGCTGGTCTTCATTTCCGACGCGGTCGGCGTGATGAAGCCCGCACCGGAAATTTTTCGCATGGCGCAGAAGGCTGCCGGAGGCGGCCCGTGCCTGTTCGTGGGCGATTCGTGCACGCAGGATATCGCCGGAGCCGCCGCCTGCGGCTGGCAGACGATCTGGATGAACCGCCGCGGAGAAGCGCCGGGGGACATTTGCCCCAGCTGCACAGTCACAAGCGAGCAGGCGCTGCTCGACTGCCTGCAAACGATCGCGGATAATCCGATGATTGAGCTGCGAGCCATCAGTGAAGATAACTTCAGAGAATGC
>OHKK01001085.1_pt1 | contig 11047 bp, 6 predicted proteins | sample 1568811 | NCBI WGS metagenome assembly OHKK01 (sample SAMEA3879568, study PRJEB24766) | human gut metagenome | biome: human-associated habitat; feature: feces | place: USA | collected 1985/1987
TCGCGCGGTCGCCGAAGCCGTGGGACAGATGTTCTACATTTAAAATACTCATGCAGTAAGTCTCCTTTTTCTGTTCTATTGAAATCTCCTGATGATTTACTTTTTCCTATCACAATCTGAATCATTATATAGGAAATTTCACCCTTTTGGCAAGCTTTTTCTATCTTATTTACAGGCTTTTATGCCATGCATAGAAGACGCAGCTTTCTGCCGCAAAAAAGAAGAATCCCGTTGAGGAGTTCCGTCACCGTCTCCTCTGTCAGAATTCTTCTCTGTCCTTATGTTCTTACTCCGAAATCAAAGATGATGGGAAGTTTTAAGAACACTTTTTCTTTTGTCCATACACCCACTCCGCATACATTTCTTTTACGGATGGATACACATACTCCACAAGATACTGCGAGTTCTGCATTTCTTCGCGTGTAGATTCGCCTGAAAGCACAAGGGCTGCAGAAATATCCGCCATGTTTGCGCACGCAATGTCCGTATAGAGACGGTCTCCCACAAGAACAGCCTCATCGCGCGTTCTGCCTGTCATATCAAGTACCATCTCAACCATCCGTATGCCTGGTTTTCCGATATAAGTCGGCATGCGGTGGACCGCATGTCCGATCATCTCGCAGATGGAACCACAATCCGGCACGTAGCCGAATTCAATCGGACAAACATAGTCCGGGTTCGTTGCAGCGTAATCGAGCTCCGGGCGCTCTGTCAACAGCCGACAGATATCCGTCAGTTTTTGATACGTCAGTTCATTATCATAGCTTGCAAGCACACACGCAATTCCTTCTTTTTCCGGATCGCGGGTGGTACACACACCGAAGCTCTCCAATTCCCGGATCAGAGAGTCCGTTCCCAGCACATAGACGGGACGGGATCCATATTTCTGTTTCAGGTAATGAGCTGTCGCAACGGATGCTGTCAGAAAGTTCCCGCTTGTTGTCGGAATGCCCAGCTTTGCAAATTTTTTCCGGTAATCTGCTACGCTCATCGTCGTATTATTTGTGATAAACACATAATCTCCACCGTACTCGGACAGTCCGTTTAAAAACCGGTCTGCTCCCGGAATCAGACGGTTCCCCACGCAGATGGTTCCGTCGATATCCAAAAGGAACAGCTTTTTTTCTCCAATTGGTATCACTTCGCGTTGCGGCAGGAAACGGCCACATCCGGATAATTGGTGATGACTGCGTCAACACCGGCATCCATCAGGCGTTCGATCTCCGCCTTATCATTGACCGTCCACACATGCACCGCAAGATCGCTTTCCACATACTGCTGAAGAAAGTCTGCCATCTGCACATGAAAGGTTGCCGGATGAAGAGCTCCTGTTCCGATTTTTTTCGCGTAATTCACGACATCGTAAATAACATCTGCGTAGAGGATGCCAGTGCTGGCTTTCGGATCCAGTTCCAGAATTTTTGCAATGCTGTAATGGTTAAAGGAAGAATAAATCACGCGATCTTCCATCTCCATCTCTTTTGTCAGCTCGAGTACCTTTTTTTCCAGGTCTTTATACCAGAAAATACCGGTTTTCAGCTCGACATTAATCGTCATTCCCGTTGGTTTTAATGCTTCATATACTTCGCGAAGCGTCGGAATTTTTACATCCTGATACTCCGGATGTGTCTTATTAAAGTTCAGGGTCTTTAATTCCGCAAGCGTATAATCTTTGACAAATCCGCTTCCGTCACTGACCCGGTCGATTTCTTCATCGTGGACAACAACCATCTCGCCATCTTTCGTCAGCTGTACATCCAGCTCCACACCGTCAGCTCCCTGCTCTGCCGCAAGAAGAAACGCTTCCAGTGTATTTTCCGGTGCATATGCGCTGGCTCCTCTGTGTGCCCATACTTTTGTTTTCATCTCGTATCTGTCCTCCATTTTCCGTTCCCATTTCCAAGCCTGCACTCTTTTCTATCTTTTGTCCCGGCTGCAGCTTTTTTCTTTTATCGTAAACCCTGAAAATAAGTCAAGCGGATATTCGCAATCCGCTTTGCTACTTGCTCATAACCGAATAACTGCTCCGCAGTTTATCAGAAGGAGCTTGCACTCCTCCTGATACAAGCAAGTCCCCACCCACTGCTTATTGCTTCACGCAATGGAAGCAGGGGACTTACTTGATTCGGTTAAAAAAAGCGGTACTGACTCTTTTGCATTATTTGGAGGCTTACTATAAATCCGGAAACACGCCGGATTTTTGTCTCCGACGCATTTCCAGTCATATCTGAAAAATCATTTCCGTAACTCGGATCTTCCCCTTCATAGAAACCGTTCAAACACGCTTTGGGAACTCGTTTTTCTTCACTATAGGACGAAATCTTATTTTTGTAAAGCCCATCTCTTATTCATTTACCAGATTATAGTCCTCGATGGAGCTGTTGATCTGGGAAGCCATTGATTCTACTGCTTTCTCCGGAGTCTCGTTTCCGTTGATCATATTCTCGATTTCTGTTTCCACAATCTGTCTTGCCTCCGGGAATACAGAGAGAAGTGCGCCGGCGTACTGCGGCTTGGAATCGTGCAGCTGGTCGATTGCGGTCTGAAACTGCGGATACTGTGCTACATTATCTTTAAAGGTCTGCTCCTCATCAGCAGCTGTTGTTACCGGGAAGTAACCCGTCTCGGCATTCCAGTATGCCTGAGATTCCGGGGAAATCAGGAATTTGATAAATTTCCAGGTGGCGGCTGCTTTTGCATCATCGTTGTTGTTCAATGCCCAAAGAGATGCTCCTCCGATGGAAACACCGCCCTCATCGCCGTCCTTGATTGTCGGGAAATATGCGGTTCCAACTTCGAAGCTTCCGTTGACATCCTGTAAAATCTGTTTCAGGGATGCGGTAGAGCCAAGGGTGATCGCTGCTTTTCCAGAAGTAAAGTCTGTTGTTGCGGTATCACTTCCGGCACGGCCTACGTTTGGTGCAACGTCGGCATCATTCAGGGCTTTCCACTCACTTAAGATATTGAGTGCTCCGCCGTTGGAATCAAATTCAACCGCAGTAGCAGCTGCATCACGGCCGTTTCCATTATCCGCATAGGAAAGTCCCTGTTTACAGAGCCACTGTTCGAAATACCATCCATAGATGGAGAGTGCCAGCGGTTCACCGGCTCCACCCTTTGTTTTCAGATCATCACCGATAGCGAGAATTCCTTCCAGGCTTGTCGGAACCTCGGTGATCCCTGCTTTTTCAAACATATCTTTGTTGTAATACAGAATCGGTGTGGACGAATTGAATGGCATGGAATACAGCTCATTGTTTACCGTATAATAAGCAGCGATATTCGGCTCGATCTGGGAAATGTCATAGCCATCTGCATTAATCAGCTCCTGCATCGGAATGACCCAGCCGGAATCAATCATAAAACGGGTTCCGATATCATAAATCTGTACCAGGTCTGCTCCCATATTTCCGATCTGTGCACTTTTCAGTTTGTTAATCGTATCATCATATTCTCCCTGGTAAACCGCCTCAACGGTAATGCCATCGGTATTTTCTTCATTGAATTTATTGACAAGATAATCCATTGCCTCGCCATTGACACCGCCCATGGAATGCCAGAAGGTAATCGTGGTTCCCTTCGTATCCTGGTTTAAATCCGGTGCTTCTTCGCCATCTGCCGTACTTCCTGCCTCTGCGCTGGCTGTGGTTTCATCCGTTGTTGCACTCTGTGCCTCACTCGTTGTTTTTCCGCCTCCACATCCGGTAAGCGCCATAGCTGCCATAGAAGCCGCAAGAATCGATGCAATCACTTTTTTCTTCATTTTTTTCTCCTCGTTTTTCATACAGTTTTCTATTCTTTTTTCTGTCACAGGAATCAGCCCTTGACTGCTCCTGAAAACATTCCTTTTATTAAGGCCTTCTGGCCTACGATAAAGATGGAAATGGATGGAATGATAATCATTACCACACCCGCCAGCATCAGGGTAATCGACTGTGCATCGACGCTGTTCAGCATACTGATACCAATCTGTACGGTACGCTTGCTGTCCGAACCTGTAACCAGCAGCGGCCACATGTACATATTCCATGCATTGATAAAGGTATAAACCGCCATTGCTCCCATTGCTGACTTTGTCAGCGGCATCAGGATTTTTACGATAAACCGCAGATTACCGCAGCCGTCCAGCTTCGCCGATTCATAAAGTGAAACCGGAAAGGTCATGTAGAACTGGCGGAACAGGAAAATTCCCATTGCAGAGGTAAGAGAAGGCAGGATCAGAACAATATAGGTATCGAGCAGTCCGAGACTTCCTACTGTCAGATAATTGGAAATAATGGTTGCCTCACCCGGCACCATCATGGTCGCCATGACCAGCATAAACAGAACATTTTTTCCTTTGAAATTCAGGAAAGAGAAGGCAAATGCCGCAAGAGAACACGTTACAATCTGACCCAGCGTAATGCTGCCCGCAACCAAAAATGAGTTCAGTACAAAGCGTATCAGCGGAATTTTATGAAATGCTTCCACAAAATTTTCCAGTGTCGGATGTTTTGGCACGATGTTCATTGCCATTGTGTAAAGCTCGCCGGACGGCATAAACGCTACACTGATGGTATAAAGCAGCGGAAACAGCATAAACAGACAAACGATCAGGTTCATGGTAACCAACGCTGTTTTCTGAAGCATTTTCTTTCTTTTTGCTTTTGCATTCATTGCCAGATGCAGTGCCTGCAGCTCCTCTGCAGAATAAGTTTTTGGTCCGGCAATCGTAGTTGCTATCGTAGACATCAGTATTTTACTCCTCTCTTTTCCATGTGGAACATAACCAGGGTAAGCGCCATGACAATCAGAAACAAAACAACGGACTGTGCGGCTGCGCTTCCAAACCGGTAATTAAAAAACGCATCACGGTATATCGAATATACAATCAGGTTCGTGGATTCTCCCGGTCCTCCCTGTGTCAGGATTTTCACCTGTCCGAATGACTGGAATGCCTGAATAATGTTAACAACCAGTGTGTAGAACATGATCGGAGAAAGTCCCGGCAGTGTCAGCTTAAAAAATTTCTGTACTGCATTCGCTCCATCTACAGAAGCACGCTCATAAATCGAATCATCAATGTTTCCAAGTCCCGCCGAAAAATACAGGAAATTGATGCCACTGTTCAGCCATGCCGTAAGGACAGCCACACAGATCAGCGCATATTTCGGATCACTGACCCAGTTAATGCTCACATGCAGCAATTTGTTTACGATACCGATCGTGGGATTTAAGATAATCTTGAAAATCATGGCACCTGAGCTCGATGCTACTGCCATTGGGAGTGCATAGGAAGTACTGAATACCCGGATTCCCGGAAAAGCCTTGCTGCAAAGAACTGCTCCCAGAAGGCCAAGCGCCATACTTCCGACTACAACAATCGCCACAAATTCCAGTGTAACCCAGAGACTGTTGTAAAAGGATGGATTCGATAATAAGCTTTTATAGTTGTCCAGTCCCACATACAATTTCGCTTCTCCAAGCTTGTTTGTCTTATACAGGCTCAGATAAATGGTTTTAAAAAACGGATAAAACAGAAAGATGCTAAAGATCACCATACTCGGGATCAGATACATATAAACTTCTGCTTTTTTACACTTTTCGATTACTTTTTTCACTTTCTGCTCCTTCTTATGCTGTTGCACGTTCTTCTTTTTCAACCGGCCGAGATAAAATATTTTCTTCTGTAAACGGATCAAAGATCTGTGCTTTTTCCATATCTGCATACAATGTAATGCTTTCCTTTGCAGTAACCGGCACCTCGGAAGGCACTCTTGCTGTAATCAGATTTTTTCCGGTATTCATATGCAGATACGCTTCTGCACCTATCATCTCCCGCAGGTCAACAAATGCCTTCAACTGATTCTCTTTATAACAGATCCGATGTGCGGAAGCGGTTATTTCGTCTTGTAAATCCTCCGGTCTCAGGCCTAAGATCACCATTTTTCCGAGATAAGCGCGACGAAGCACCATTTCGTTCTCTCCTTTTGCACGAAGGGTAACTCCTCCGTCTGCCTCCAGATAAACCGCTCCGTTTCTTTCCGGAGCTCCGATAAAACCGGCCACAAATTTGTTTGCCGGATGGCGGTAAATCTGCTCCGGTGTATCCGCCTGCTGCACAACACCGTCTTTCATAACAATAATTTTTGTACCAAGCGTCATCGCCTCCGTCTGATCATGTGTAACATAAATCATCGTCGTTTTCAGTTCCTTATGTAATTTTGCCAGCTCCACCCGCATCTGTGCCCGCAGCTTCGCATCCAGATTCGAAAGCGGCTCATCCATTAAAAATGCTTTCGGGCGTCTCATAATTGCGCTTCCAATCGCAACTCTTTGTTTCTGACCGCCGGAAAGTGCTGCCGGTCTCCGGTCAAGTAAATGCTCAATTCCAAGCATTTTAGCTGCCTCATGTACCTTTTTATCAACTTCATCCTTGGGCTGTTTCCGGATTTTCAGAGAAAACGCCATGTTTTCATATACCGTCATATTCGGATAAAGCGCGTAGTTCTGAAATACCATCGAAAGATCGCGATCCTTTGCTTCTACATAATTACAAAGCTGTCCATCGATCCAGAGCTCCCCGCTCGTAATCTCCTCAAGACCGGCAATCATCCGAAGCGTCGTCGATTTTCCGCAGCCGGAAGGTCCAACAAAAATCACAAACTCCCGATCCGGTATTTCAAGCGAAAAATCCTGAACCGCATAATGTTCCTTATCATAAGATTTACAGACATTCTTCAACACAATATTTGACATTCGTTTTTCTTCCTCCTCGTCTTGTCGAGATTCATTATACCTTTCCTTCCGTAAAGCCCACTACCACCGCTTTGTAAAATAACCGTTAATAAAATAACCGGTTACTTTACAAAAAATGTCCACATTTTCCCTTATCTCCGTCTCCATCCCCTTCTTTTCCAGCCATTTTTCCAGATCACTCTTTGTAAAATCCCCGAAAATCACCCGCAAAACCAATTTTCAAAACAAATTCTGAATAGCCATTCCTTTTCCTTATACCAGACAGATTATTTTTAGCACACAAAAAAGCGCCGTAACGATCAAAGTCACCGCGCTTTTTCATCACAACATCTATATTCTTCTCTCATCTCAACGCAGTGGGCGCTCCCGCACCCACATTCGTGTCCGTCCTTCGCACAGCCCCGTAACGCACACAAGGGTGGTGCGCATTTGCAGGGAGCGTGTAATTCTTAGGTTCTGGTATTTTGCGTTATGCGCCAAAAATCAACTGTCTGAGCGACAGCGAGTTTTGATTTTTGGCGCATGGTTTTAGCAAAATGACAGAGCCTTAGAATTACTAGCTCCCGAAACCGCGCATCACCCTTGTGTGCGTTACGGGGCGTCCGTCCAAACCTATTCCACCGGTTCCGCCGGCACAAACACCCTGCTGTTTTCCTGTTCTTTTGGTTTTTCCGCTCTTTCCGTTGCCTCCTTGCAGAAATACTCCTGTGAATTCACCAGCGTCTTTCCGCGCTTATCCGGCTTTGTATACGTTCCGTCTGCCTGTAAAATACTGGCTTTCACATTATCCTTCATCTGGATATCAAGAATATGCATTACTTCTTTCTTAATCTGCTCATCCTCAACCGGGAACACAATCTCCACCCGTTTTTCCAGATTTCGCGGCATCCAGTCCGCGCTTCCCATAAACACCTCTTCATTTCCACCACTATAGAAGTAGAAAATCCGCGCATGTTCCAGGAAATTGCCGACAATCGAGCGAACGGTAATATTCTCGCTGACACCCGGGATGCCAACCTTCAGGCAACAGATTCCCCGGATAATCAGGTCAATCTTTACTCCGGCTGCCGAAGCACTGTAAAGCGCCGCAATAATATCGCGGTCGCATAACGAGTTCATCTTCGCAATAATATGCGCTTTCTGTCCCTTCTTTGCGTGTTCCTCTTCCATAGCAATCAGATGCAGGAATCTGTCTTTCATCCAAAGCGGTGCAACAATCAGTTTGTTCCAGCGATCCGGCTCCGAATAGCCCGAAAGCATGTTAAATACTGCTGTTGCATCCTCACCGATCTTTGCATTGCATGTCAGCAGACCACAGTCCGTATACAGCTTTGCCGTAGAATCGTTATAGTTTCCCGTGCCAAGATGTACATATCTGCGAATGCCTGTCTCCTCGCGCCGAACCACCAGTGTGATCTTACTGTGTGTTTTCAGTCCCAGAAGACCATAAATTACATGGCATCCCGCCTTTTCCAGCATCTTCGCCCAGACAATATTGTTTTCTTCGTCAAACCGTGCCTTTAATTCCACCAGTACGGAAACCTGTTTGCCATTTTCCGCCGCCTGCGCCAGTGCCGCGATAATCGGAGAATTGCCGCTCACACGGTACAGTGTCTGTTTGATCGCCAGTACATCCGGATCCTTTGCTGCCTGCTGTACAAATTGCACGACCGGATCAAACGTCATATAAGGATGATGCAGCAGGATATCTCCTTTTCGGATGTTTGTAAAAATGTCATCCTCATTCATCAGCGCCGGAACTGCTGCTGGAATGTATTTTGGAATTTTATACTCATCAAAGCCGTCGAGCCCATACATTTTCATTAAAAACGTCAGATCGAGCGGTCCCGGAATCCGGAACAGGTCGTCTTCATCGATGTCAAACTCTTTTTCCAGCATCTTCAGGAGCCGCTTATCCATCTTATCTTCCACTTCCAAACGGATCACTTCGCCCCACTGACGTTTTTTAAGCTGCTTCTGGATCTCTTTTAACAGGTCCGAAGCCTCATCCTCATCGATCGAAAGATCTGCATTCCGCATAACACGGTACGGATGCGCGCAGACCACATCGTAGCTTAAGAACAGCTTTCCAATGTTCCGCTCGATGATCTCCTCCAGAAGAATCACATACCGCTGTCCCGTCTTTTCATCCTGCGGAAGCAGAATAAAACGCGGCAGTACCGAAGGAACCTGAACCGTCGCAAATTCCAGTTCTTTCTCTTTTTCCTTCTCCTTACCTTTCTTCTCTTTCTTATCCTCCGCACGGCTCAGAAGCGAATCCTCTTTCTTCTGCACCAGTGCACCGATATTCAATGTTTTGTTCCGGATCAATGGGAACGGGCGGGCCGAATCCATGGCCATCGGGGTCAGAACCGGGTAAATGTTCTCCTCAAAATAGGAATCCACATACTCCGCCTGCTCCTTCGTCAGCTTCTCGTGCTCGCTGATAATCGTAAGGCCAACGTGCTCCAGAGACGGAACCGCCGAGCGATTGTACGTATTGTACTGCAGCTGCACCAGCTCGTGTGTCCGTTTGCTGATCCCGGCAAGCTGCTCCTTCGCATCCATGCCGGACAGATCCTTTTTCGTATAGTTTGCATGCACCTGGTCTTTTAGTGAAGCCACACGGACCATATAAAACTCATCCAGGTTGGAGGATGTAATGCTGATAAATTTCAGACGTTCAAACAGCGGAATACTCTTATCCCGCGCCTCGTTTAAAACACGCTCGTCGAAGCTGACCCAGCTCAACTCCCGGTTGCGGAAATATTCCGGTTTCTTATATGGTGCAATATCCATCTTTCTTCGCCTCCTTTTACATCTGCCGTTTCAGTTTGATGACCGGCTGTATGCTGAATACCTCATTGAAGAAATCTAATTTTTCCTGGCACAAACCTTGCTCAAGGGTAAAATCGCGGTTGACCGTGAGCGAAAGCTGCAGCTCGCGCTCCTTTAATGTGGCGCGGATCGCCTGAATCTTCTGCAAATGACTCCGGTCGAGCGCATTCGCCAGACGGACGATTGCGGTCAGTTCAGATACTGTCAGATACTGCTCGGCACTCAAGGACGATTCCATCACCAGCTCATCGTAGGAAGGGAGCGTAACCGTGTTGTATCTTGCAATCAATGCCACCATCTCACGCTCAATGTGCGACAATCCGATGATTTCATTTGACATGATAATATTATAGGAAGAATCCGCTACATTATTGAAACTGATGTATTTTCCAACGTCATGCAGCATCACTGCCATCTGGAGAAGCAGCCGTTCGCGCTCTTTCATACCGTGCATCTTTTTCGTCGCATCAAACATGGCAAGCGCTGTCATCTCCAGGTTCTGGACATGCGGACGGTTCACTGCGTACCGTTTTCCGATATTTTTTGCCGCCATCAGAATATCATTTTCGAAATTATGACCGCCTTTCAGCAGTTTCATCTGCTCCGCATACTCGTATGCAATACCACGTGTCATATGCACGCCCGGAATCCAGATATGCTCCGCACCCATCATATCAATCAGACATTTATAAATCACAGCAGACGGATACATCAGTGAAGCGTTTTCCAGCGGAATACCAAGTTTTACGGCGAGCTCCATCGGTGACTGGCGGATAATTTTCTCATACCAGGTATTAAAGTTTTCGCGGGAAATAATTTTTGTCGTTTTTTCTTCAATGTTCTGATAAACACTGTCGGTGAAAACATCGCCGATCAGCATAATGTTTTCAATTTTGCGGTCTTTCAGATACATCTTTTTAAAGCTTGATACTTCGTTCCAGATCAGCTCCTCGACCATCTCTTCGTAATGTTCCGTCTCACTCTGAATTCCGGCAAGACGCTCGCGGATGCGAAGACTTCCCATGCGGATGTTCTGTGTTGTGACAAGTGCATCCTTGTCGAACAGGGAAATCTGAAAACTGCCACCGTCAAGATCGAGAATCGCAGTTCCCTTTTCAATGATCTTGTTAAAATTGTCCTCCATCGCCGCGAGCGCCTTGTAGCCAAGGAAACGCTGCTCCGAGTTGGAAAGGACGGTGACGGAAAGACCGGTCAGTTGACGGATTTTTCCAAGGACATAGAGGCTGTTCGCCGCCTCACTGATTGCGCTCGAAGCCATGGCGCGGTAAGCATCCACGCGGTAGCCCTCCATGATCCGCACGAAATCTGCGAGCACGCGGCAGAGCTCCTCTTCCATCTCCGGGCGGATTTTCCCCAGCGTGTACGTATCTTTTCCAAGCTCCATCCGATGGCAGATCTTATCCACGCTTCGGATACCCTGCTTTTTGGAGATCTCGAAAATCTCCAGAAT
>OHKK01001086.1_pt1 | contig 11025 bp, 6 predicted proteins | sample 1568811 | NCBI WGS metagenome assembly OHKK01 (sample SAMEA3879568, study PRJEB24766) | human gut metagenome | biome: human-associated habitat; feature: feces | place: USA | collected 1985/1987
GGCAGGCCCCGCCCGCCAAAAACATCGTCCAATGGGTTGTGCCGCGCCAGGCGATCTCCAGCGCAAGGTACGCGGTACCGCCCATGGCAAACAGCACCAGCTGCCCCGGCGCAGCCAGACGGTGGAAACAAACAGACATACAAACGCCCCCTGTACAGTATGGAAGAATGACCCCGTCATCCTTTGCCATAGTATGTGCAGGGGGCGCAGCTTGTAACCATTTTGTAATAAAATTACAGCATTTTATTTGGACAGCTTCTTCAGCAGTTCGCTGCGGGTATCCCACAGGTTCCTGCTCAGGTCAACATAATAGCGGTGCGGGTTTTCAAAGCGCTTTACTTCGTCCCACAGGGTGCCCACCTGGGCTTTGCAGAACTTGCGGATATCAGCCAGGTTGGGGCTGGTGTAAACGCGCTTGCCGTTCTCATAGATCGGGGTGGAAATGCAGCGGGCAGTGCTGTTGACATAGGTGCATTCCTTCCAGGTCTCGATGGGGTCAAACAGGGTAATGCCGTTCTTGGTATCCACCACTTCGTCTGCCATAGTGATCAGGTCTGCCTGGGCTTTGCCGTCCTCATCATAGATACGCCATACCTTTTTCAGGCAGGGAATGGTCATCTTTTCCACGGATTCGGAGAGCTTCATCTTGGGGGTATAGCTGCCGTCATCCTCTTTCACTGCGGCCAGCTTGTACACGCCGCCAAACACGGGGTCGCTCTTGGCGGTGATCATGTTCTCGCCAATACCAAAGCTGTCCACACGGGCCCCCTGCAAAATCAGGTCGCGCACGATGTATTCATCCAGAGAGTTGGAAGCGCAGACGGTGCAGTCCGGGTAACCGGCGGCATCCAGCATCTGGCGGGCCTTTTTGGAAAGGTAGGCAATATCGCCGGAGTCAATGCGCACACCTTTGGGGCGCTTGCCCATCGGCTTCAGCACTTCGTCAAACACCTTGATGGCATCGGGCACGCCATGGCGCAGAACGTTGTAGGTATCCACCAGCAGCACGCAGTTGTCCGGGTACATCTCGGCATACTTCTTGAATGCGTCATACTCGGTGGGGAACATCTGCACCCAAGAGTGTGCCATAGTGCCGGATGCCGGGATACCGAAGTCACGGGCAGCCATCACGCAGGAGGTGGAGCTGCAGCCGCCGATGTAGGAAGCGCGGGCGCCAAAGTAGGCGGCGTCATACCCCTGGGCACGGCGGGCGCCAAACTCCATAACCGGGCGGCCAGCGGCAGCGCGGCAGATGCGGTTTGCCTTGGTGGCAATCAGGCACTGATGGTTAAAGGTGACCAGCAGCAGGGTTTCCAGCAGCTGGCACTCAATAGCCGGGCCTTCTACGGTCACAATGGGCTCCTGCGGAAAGATGGGCATGCCCTCTTCAATCGCCCAGATATTGCAGTGCAGCTTAAAGTTGCGCAGATAGTCCAGGAACTGCTCATTGAAAGCACCGGTGGAGCGCAGATAATTGATGTCTTCCTCGGTAAATTTCAGGCTGTCCACTGCGTTGATGAACTGCTCCAGGCCGGCCATAATGGCGTAACCGCCGCCGTCCGGCACCTTGCGGAAGAACATATCAAAGACGGCAATTTTATCCTTATACCCTTCGTCCAGGTAGCCGGCCGACATGGTAAGCTCATAAAAATCCGTCATGGTTGTCAGGTTGCGTTTTACATCCAACATAGTACAATGTACCCCCTTATGGCTGGCTGGTGCCCGCCATTATTCCTTATTCCAATCGTTCGGTTTATTTTTGCGTTTTGGGGTCGGTTGCTCCACACGGCGCACCGTAAGCAGCATAACATACACCCACAAAACCGCATAGACAACAGCCGCTATGATGCAAAGCACAACAACGACCTTGAAATAAGTGCTTGAAAAGAAAGCCTTTACCTTCGCCATGGTATACAACAGCTCGTTGCGGTCCACGCTGCTGCCGGCCAAAAGGTCCACCGTGCCAACGGTTTCGCCCTGCATGGTAACGGTAACGGTACCCACCACATCGCCCTGCTTGATGGGCGCGGAGAGGTGCTCCGGAACATTGAAGGTCTTTTCCGTCAGCTCTGCCCCGCCCTGCCGCGGCAAAAGGGTCTGCATATCATCCGCCGGGTAGATCATTACCGTATCCGTCTGGGAGGAATACACAATAGGCAACTCGGTGATGGGCTGGGTGGTATCCAGTGCCGCGGTTACGGTAAAGGTGGCGAACGCCCAATCCATCAGCTCGGCGGTTTCGGTCAGCGCCGGGCGCGGGTCTTCGTCCGTTTTGGGACTGTGCAGCACCACGCTGACATAGGTTTCGCCGTCCTGGGTGTGCCAGCCCGCAAAATTCTGCCAGTCATCCAGGCTGCCGGTTTTGCCGCCTTTGGTGTAAGAGCGGTAATAGTTGCTGCTGGGCGAAACCAGCTTATCACTGGTCAGGATGGTATAGGGCGAATCATGCTTGGTGGAGGCCGGCATCTGGTAGCTTTCCTCCCCTGCCGCCTGGGCAAAGGCATCATAGCCCATAGCCACCCGCACCAGCAGGTAGGCATCCCGCGCGGTGGTCACGTTGCCGGGATCCAGCCCGCAGGGGTCAGTAAAGGTAGTGCCGGTGCAGCCGATGCGGGCAGCTTCATCGTTCATCATGGCCACAAAGTTATCAATGCTGCTGCCGCTCATATAGTCTGCCACGATATACGCTGCCTCGTTGGCGCTGGGCAGCAGCATGGCATACAGCAGGCTGCGCAGGGTATGGGTCTCGTCTTTCCAGATATCCGCCGTGGAAGCATTTTTGCCGTACAGGTAATCATAGATATAGCCCGGCGCTGTAATGCTGATGGTATCCAGCTGGTCCTGGTAGCTTTCCAGCATCAGGATCATGGTCATCAGCTTGGTCAGGCTGGCGGCGGCCATGGGGGTTTCGCTGTTTTTTTCATAAACAACCAGCCCCGTATCGGTGTTAGCCACATAGGCTGCCTCTGCGGTAACAGAAAATCCCGGTGTCAGGTTGGGGGCATCGGCGGTTTCCTCCGCTGCGGCGGGCAGAACCAGCAGCACCGCCAGCAGCAGTACCGCAAGGCAGGCAGACAGGAATTGTTTCATGGCATGTCCTTTTTGGTTTGTCGGCCCAACCTGTAAAGTTATGTGTCAATACAGGTTAAACCTTAGTATAGCAAATTCTTTCTGCAAAAAAAAGAGATTATACAAAAAAATCAAAAATAATTTGGGCAGTTTTTTATTGGAAATAAAGATGTCAAGACTAATTCATGGCCCCGGCTGTGGCAAACAGGCGCTCCACTTCGTCCGAAAGGGCTTTGTGCTCCGGTTTGGCCAGGTTGGGGTCCAGGGCCAGCAGGGCTTTGGCTTCCTGCTGGGCAACAGTCAGGGTGCGGGTATCCTGCACAAGGTCCGCCACATGCAGGGTGGGCAGGCCGTGCTGTGCTTCGCCGAAAAAGTCGCCGGGGCCGCGGGTTTCCAGGTCATACTTGGCAACGGCAAAACCATCCGATGTGCGGCACAAAAAGTGCAGCCGCTGACGTACCGCTTCTCCCTCGTTATCCGAAATCAGGATACAGCAGGAATTCGCCGCACCGCGCCCCACGCGGCCGCGCAGCTGGTGCAGTGCCGAAAGGCCGAACCGCTCTGCATTTTCGATCACCATTACGGTTGCATTGGGCACATCCACACCGACTTCAATCACGGTGGTGCTGACCAGCACATCCAGCTCCCCGGCCTTGAACTGCTGCATCACTTCATCTTTATCTTTCGGCTTCATTTTGCCGTGCAGCAGGCCGATGCGCCGCCCCGGCAGCAGCGGGCAGGCCACCTGCTCGTAATACTGCTTGACGGCTTTCATGCCGGAATCCATTTCGTTTTCCTCAATGGCCGGGCAGACGATATATACCTGATGCCCTGCGGCGATCTGCTTTTCCAGAAAGCCGTACATATCACGGCGCTTTTTGCCAGTGATGAACCAGGTCTTGATGGGTTTGCGGCCGGGGGGCAGCTCATCCAGGATGGAGATATCCAGATCCCCGTACATCAAAAGCCCCAGAGTACGCGGGATGGGGGTTGCGCTCATGACCAGCAGGTGCGGGTTGTTGGCCTTGCCCGCCAGAATGCCGCGCTGCCGCACGCCAAAGCGGTGCTGTTCATCCACAATGGCAAGGCCGAGATTTTTGAACACCACGCTGTCCGTCAGCACCGCATGGGTGCCAACCACCAGCCCGGCACGGCCATCCGCAATGGCGGCAAGGGCCACCCGCTTTTCGGCGGCTTTCATGCCACCCACCAGCAAGGTAACGTTGACGCCAAACGGCTCCAGGCGGTCGGCCAGGTTGGCGGCGTGCTGGCGGGCCAGAATTTCCGTTGGGGCCAGCATGGCGCTCTGCCAGCCATTTTGCGCGGCAAACCAGATGGCCGCAGCGGCCACCAGCGTTTTGCCGCTGCCTACATCGCCCTGCAGCAGACGGTTCATCGGGGTCTGGCCGCACAGATCATGGCAGATTTCTTCCGCCGAGCGGCGCTGTGCCCCGGTGGGTGCATAGGGCAGGCTGCGCCAGAACGGCGCAAGGTCCAGCTCCCGCATGGGAGCACCGGTAATTTTGCGGCCATGGCCCCGCATCAAAAATATGCCCAGCTGCAGGATATACAATTCTTCAAAGATCAAACGGCGGCGGGCGGCAGCGGCGTCTGCCGCGTCCCGCGGGGCATGGATGGCCCGCACAGCGTCCGCTTTGGGCGGCATGCGGTAGCGGGTCAGCAGTTCTGGCGGCAGCGGGTCAGCCAGCTGGGCCACATATTCCAGCGCCAGCTGGGCGCAGCGGGTCAGGCGGGCGGCGGGCAGCCCTTCGGTGCTTCCGTAAACCGGCAGCAGGGGCGCCGCAGCAACCTGGGCTTCGGTGCGCACAAGCGGGTGCAGGATTTCCCGCCGGGTCATCATGCCGCCAACGCGGCCCTCGAAATAATATTCGGTTCCAGGTTCCAGCTTTTCCGCCGCATAGGGCGCGTTGAACCAGGAAAGCGCCAGCATTCCCGTATCGTCCCCTGCCAGCACATGGGAGAGCATCCGCCCGCCTTTAATGCGCCGGTCCGGGTCCCGCTGCAGCACCGTTGCCTTTACGCAGCAGTCCACATCAAACGGCGCTGATACTACCGTGTACGGCTGGGAATAATCAATATACCGCCGCGGATAGTGCAGCAGCAGATCCCGGATGGTATAAATGCCGAGCTTGGCAAACTTTTTGGCGTAAGCCGGGCCAACGCCTTTCAGGTATTGGATGTCGCTGTTGATATCCGGCATGGCTGCACCTCCTTCCGGTAGGGTTATAAACAAAGGACGAACATGCGTTTTGATGCACAAGTTCGTCCTTGAATGGTTTTGTCCGTTATGCCGGGATCATTCCACGCTGAGCATATAGTAGTAAACCGGCTGACCGCCATGGATATGGCTGACCTCCACGCTGGAGCCGCACTTGGACTGCACCAGTTCGGTGGTATGTTCGGCATCTTCCTCGCTGACTTCCGCACCGGAGATCACGGTGATGAACTGGCTGTCCTTTTTCTTCATGGAACGTGCCAGGCGGTAGGTCATCTTGGTAATGTCGCTGCCAGTGGCAACGATCTTACCGTTTTCCAGCGCCATGATCTCACCCTTACGGATGGGGCGGCCGTCAAACTCGCTGTCGCGGGCGGCATAGGTGATCAGGCCGGTAGCAACCTTTTCGGCGGCGGCCATCATGTTGACGGCGTTCTCCTCCGGGGCGGCTTCGGGGTCAAAGTTCAGCATGGCGGTCATGCCCTGGGGCACGGTGCGGGTGGGCAGCACGATGACCTGACGGTCAGCCAGCTTCTGGGCCTGCTCGGCAGCCATGATGATGTTCTTGTTGTTGGGCAGGACGAAAACGGTCTTGGCAGGCACGCTCTGGATGGCAGCCAGGATATCCTCGGTTGCCGGGTTCATGGTCTGGCCGCCGGAAACAACGGCATCCACGCCCAGGTCCTCAAACACGGATTTCAGTCCATCGCCCGCTGCCACGGCAACAAAGCCATAAGCGCGGTCCGGGTCAACTGCAGCGTAAACAAAAGTTTCCTTTGCGCCGGTCTCGGCAGCCTTTTCCTCGGCTTCGGCCTGCTTTTCCAGGCCCTTGGCCTGCTTCTGGCGGGCCAGGAACTGCTCGTGCATGTTCTCGATCTTAAAATTGGTCAGGTAGCCATACTTGATGGCCTCGCTCAGCATCATGCCGGGGTCAGCCGTATGCACATGGCAGTTGGCCACATCGTCATCCTCGATCACAACAACAGAGTCGCCGTTGGATTCCAGGAAGGCGCGCAGGCGGGTGATGCTTGCTCCGGGATCCTTATGGACCAGGAACTGGGTGCAGTAGCCGTTTTTGATATCCTCAACCTTCATCAGGTCGTCGGTAAACACGCCCTTGCCCGCTGCGCTGGAATCCAGCTTCGGCTTGGCGGCAACCTCGGCACCGGCAACGATCTCGCCGCCGTCAAACACCTGCTTCATGCCCTCAAACACCAGCATGATGCCCTGGCCGCCGGCATCCACAACGCCAGCCTTTTTCAGCACAGGCAGCAGGTTGGGGGTGTCCTCCAGAGCTTTCTGGCCAGCTTCGCACACGGTGGCCCACAGCTGCGGCACATCGTCGGTTTCAGCGGCAACGGCAGCCTCGGCAGCCAGGCGGGTAACGGTCAGGATGGTGCCCTCGGTGGGCTTCATGACTGCCTTGTAAGCAGCTTCCACGCCCATCTGCAGGGCTTTGGCCAGGTCAGCGGCCTCGGCATCGGTTTTACCAGCCAGCGCCTTGGAAAAACCGCGGAACAGCAGGCTGGTGATAACGCCGGAGTTGCCGCGCGCACCGCGCAGCATGGCGGAAGCAGCAGTTTTGGCGGACTCGCCCACGGTGCAGCTGTCGTCCAGAGCCTCCAGCTCACGCACGGCAGCGCCCACGGTCATGCCCATGTTGGTGCCGGTGTCGCCATCCGGCACAGGGAAAACGTTCAGCTCGTCCACGCGGGTACGTTGATTTGCAATATTGTTGGCGCCGGAAATGATGGCGTCGCGCAGTGTCTTACCAGTAATCATTCTAACAGTTGCACCTCATTGTAATTTTTGGGGAAACAAGCCGCCGGGGCAAATGCCAACCGGGGCCCCCGCCGCTTTATTCGTCAATGATATCATCAACAAACACATCAATGCGGGCCACTTTCAGGCCGGTTGCATGTTCAACTTCATCTTTAACGCGGTGGGTAATGCTTTGCGTGATGGAAGCGATGTTCAGGCCATACCCCACTTTGATGTGCAGGGTGATGACCAGCCGCCCTTCCTGCTGGCTTACGGTAACGCCTTTTTCGGGCAGGGAGCCGTTGCGCAGCGCTTCGCGCACTGTGCTGGCGGCAGAGCTTTGGCCCATGGCGGCAATGCCGTAACAGTTTTTGGCAGCTTCGGCCACAAGGCCGGAGAAGTAATCATTCGTAAGCGAAATATGTCCCAAAGGATTCACTCGTGTGATCATTTGCGTTCCTCCCTATGGAATACAGATGAATTCCCAGCTTCGGGTTTAACCCTTTTGCCGGGTTCCATGTGCGTCAGTTACAGCTAACGCAATTCTATTATACACGATTTGTTTCGGTTTGAACAGAGCTTTTTGTAAAAAGCCCTGCCGAAAAGGGAACAAAATTTGCAGCCTAATTTTTTACATCGGTTTTAACAATCCATTCACAAAGTTCTCCCAAACGGCGCGTATACTTAATATTAGTAAAGGTCGTACTTTTAACGCCCGCCCCGGCAGTAGATGCGGGGAGCAGCAAAAGCCGCCGTGCACAGTACTTTCCCTTTCCATCAAGATAACCTGCAAAGGAGTTATTTTCCGCTATGAATCTGTTGTTCTTTTTAACGCCAAAACAGGACGTTTTATTTATCTATGAAGATTTTACCCTGCGCCAGACCCTTGAAAAATGGTCCAACCAGCGCTTTGCCACCATTCCGGTATTAAAACGCAACGGCGAATACCTGGGTACCATGACCGAGGGCGACATTTTATGGGGCATCAAAAGCATTCACGGGCTGGATATTGACGCCAGCGAGGATATCCCCATCGCCTCTTTCCCCCGCCGCCGGGATTACAAGGCAGTTCCCGTTACCACTGACATGCACGCTTTGCTGAACGCCGCCGTTGACCAGAATTTTGTTCCCGTGGTGGATGACCGCAACGTATTTATCGGCATTGTACGCCGTACCGCAATTTTGCAGCAGGTTGCCAAAGACTATGAGAGCCCAAAGAGCAATGTGATCCCGGAAACCGCTAAAAGCAAAGCCCGCAAGGAGGCGGCATTTGTGTAAGAATATCCGGTTGTTTGCACCGCATTTTTAATGTGTTTTATTCCATAGTGACCACCGGGGCGCACATTGTATGCCCGCCAACCTGGCGGCATATCAATGCCAACGCAAAGACGTCACATATTTTAACAAGTCGTACACACGGCAAACAGCCGCGGGCGAACGATGTTCGCCCTTACCAAGACATTTATATTTTTAACTTTTCTGTTCATCCGCAAACTGTAAACTAAAAGTGCAAAACATCCCCCGCAAGTCAGCGATTGCTGCACCTGCGGGGGATGTTTCAACTTTATTTTTGCAGAACGTTGAAAGTTCTGCGTTTTTTATTTTTTAGTAGAATCAGCCGTCGTCGGTTTCTTCGGCTCGTTTGCGTTCCTGTTCTGCTTTTTTGGTCAGGCGCTTTTTGCGGTGTTTGTGGCCCAGAATGGACAGGATAACCAGCAGCACCGCTGCCACGGCGCCGCCGATCAGAATTGGCAGCGGAATGCCGGGCTTTTCTACTGCGGCAAGGGTCGTTTCGTCCGTCATGGCGGTAAACACCAGATAGCTGCCGTCCTCGGTGGTGTCAACTTTGCGCCAGCTGCCATCAGCATCGCGCAGGTATACCACAGTATTGTCCGAAGGTGCCAGATAATGCAGCACATGGCTGTCGGAGTGGTCCTCCGGCAGGGTGATTTCCCAGCATTCCAGCAGCGTTCCCACCGCGCCGGGGCTTTCGCTGGACGGGGTCAGCGTTACTTCCGCCGTGCCAAAAGCGCCCTCTGCCAACAGGATGGGCAGGCCGTTGCGGGTATCGCCGCTCTGCACCACGGAATCCAGCGGGGCGTATACTGCTTCAATCGTCTGGTCAAACACAACATGGTCATGGTCAAAGTCCGACCATTCTGCCGTATAGCCGCCCTTGACAGGCAGCTCCGGCGCATTGGCCATATCAAAGGCCGCACCGTACTCCACCGTAACAGCTTCCACCGTAACCTGGTTGGCAACAAAATTCAGGGTAACATTGCGGAATTCATCCGGCATGCCCTCCTGTGCCGTCAGGTCACAGAATTCCTGGAACGAAAGCGGTTCCGCCTGACCTGCATAACTTACGCCGTCAATGCCGCCCAGCGTTTCGCTGACAAAATAGTTGCCGCTCTGCTCGGACTCGGAATCCTGAAGTGCGCTGTTCAGGTTGGTGATGGAATTGCTGCTTTCCAGCCCACCGGCAATCGCGCCGACATACTCATCGCCATCCGCCAGCACAAAGCTGCGGCTGCCGGTAATGGTAAAGCCGCTGCCCGCAATGCCGCCGACATAGTTATCACCGCTCAGGCGGCACTTGGCTGCGCTGCGGCGGATGATGGACTTGCTCTGCCCGGCAATACCTCCAACATAATCCGCATCGTCCGATTCCAGATTGCCAAAGTTATAGCTTTGCAGCACCGAGCCCATATCCATGCTGCCAACGATGCCACCGCCGCCTTTTTTCTTGACATTGACAGCCCCCTTATTGATGCAGTCCCGCACCACGATGCGAGTCTTGTAGGTCACATTCAGTGAGCTGCTGCCGCTGGTTTTGGTATCATCTTCGGGGTCCAGGTCGTTTTCACGGGCCATGGCGCCGGTAATGCCGCCTGCATTGATATCGGCGTTTACCTCGCCAAGGTTCATGCAGTTGAACACTTTACCTTCGGTATCGCCATCGGTATCGCTGTCTGAAACATCTTCAAACAGGTTGTTGTCGTCCTCGCTCTGGTCTGCAGCACCAGCCAGCGTATCGCCAATTTTGTTCAGCTGGCTGCTGATGGCCTGCACATCCCGGATCAAAGCCTGGGTGTGGCTGCCGGTGTTGGTGTTCAGGCTGCTGACACCGTCAATGATGGAAGCCAGGCTGCCGTTCAGGCTGCTGCGGGCTGCGGTGATGGAATCGCGGTCGCTCAACGTAATACTGGGCACCGTCAGGTCAATGTTGCTGTCGATCTGGCCTTCGCCGCCATGGTCGATGGTCACATCACCGTCAGCGTCACCGCCGCCTTCCCCGCCAAAATCGAGATCCACATCAAAAGTGGGTTCATTGCGGCGGGGGCGGCCATGTGCTTCGCCCTCGCGGTCGTCCTCGCTCTGCTCTGCGGGCTGATCGTCAGGCTGGTCCGGCTCCGGGGCAGGCGCCGCAGTCGGATCCGGGTCAGGGGCCTCGGTGGGGGCTTCCGTCACGGCCGGCGCTTGCGTCACAGCCGGCGTTTCGGTGGGTTCCGGGGTTTCCTCCGGTTCTTCGGTCGGCTCCGGGGTGGGCACCAGCTCAATGGTGCCGTTGATGTTGCCATTGCCGGACCCGTTGGCGCTGCCGTTGCCGCTGCCATTGATCGTACCCTGCCCGGTCAGTTTGGTCAGGTTGGTAATGTTGATGGTCTGGGTGCCGATATCAAACCCGTTGACCGTCTTATCGATCAGGGTATCCACGGCTTCGCGCGCGCTGTCCACCCGGCCGGTCAGGTCATTCAGCTGGCTGGTCAGCTCACTGGAAGAAGCCGAGGCATCGTTGGTGGCCTTGTTCATCAGGGCAGAAAGGGTATTCAGTTCGCCCTGCAATTCCTGCAAGGTATCCTGGTTATATTGCAGCACGCTGGAGGGTTCCATCTGGCCCACAATGCCGCCGCCCTCCTTGCGGGCGTTGACGGTGCCATAGTTCACGCAGCCTTCCA